>Ga0209478_1000152_pt1 | contig 123103 bp, 85 predicted proteins | sample DewCreD2012metaG_5_FD_184109 | JGI IMG/M metagenome (GOLD analysis project Ga0209478, IMG submission 184109) | Hot spring sediment bacterial and archeal communities from British Columbia, Canada, to study Microbial Dark Matter (Phase II) - Dewar... ...
GCCTCTGTGGTGATACACAAACAGGCAGTCGAAGCTGGTAAGATACACACCATGCATATCGTGCAATTCTACAAAGACTACCCACCGATCCAGGGTGGCATTGAACATCATCTCCAGTCGTTGAGCGAAGCACTGGCTGCACGTGGTCATCGAGTAACGGTCGTCTTTGCCGCACCGGGGCGGCGCGGCTGGCGGACACAGCGCAACGGTGTCGATCTGGTGGCAACCCCACGCCAGCTAACCCTGGCCCGTGCGCCGATCAGCCTCCCCCTCCTCTGGCAGGTACCGCGCCTGCACCCCGATCTGATCCATTTTCACCACCCCTACCCGTTTGGCGATCTGGCCCTCCTGACCGTGCAATCGCCGCTGGTCGTCACCTACCACAGCGATATTGTGCGGCAACGGGTGCTGGGAACGCTGACCGCCCCTCTGATCGAGCGTACCCTGCGCCGGGCGGCCCGGATTATTGCCACCAGCCCGTCGCTGGTACATTCATCGCCATGGCTTCAGCGTCACCGCGAGCGTGTGCGGGTGGTGCCCTTCGGTATCCCACCGCTGCCATTGCCCGATCCACACCTGGTAGCGACCCTTCGCCAACGCTTTCCCGGCCCCAATGCCTTGTTCGTAGGACGCCTGCGCTACTACAAGGGTGTAGACCGCCTGATCCGTGCCCTGGCCCTGCTACCCTTCGGGCACGCGATTATTGCCGGCGGCGATGCCACGGTACGCGGTGCTGATCTCATCCGCCTGGCCACAGAATTGGGCATTCACCATCGCGTGCATGTGTTGGGAGAGGTTGATCAGGCGACGTTACGTGCTCTCTACGCGCTGGCCGATGTGCTGGTATTGCCTTCAGTAGCGCGCAGTGAGGCGTTTGGGATCGTGCAAATCGAGGCGCAACTGGCCGGCTTACCGGTCATCTGTACCGAACTGGGCACCGGAACCAGCTACGTGACGGCGCACCGGCGCACCGGCCTGGTAGTGCCGCCAGACGATCCACCAGCACTGGCCGCAGCGCTGACCGAACTCTGGTGTAACCCGGAGCGGGCGCGGGCGTTCGGACTGGCCGGACGCGAACGCGCCGTCACCGAATTTCAGTTCGCAGATATGGTAACGCGCATCGAGCAGGTATATGCCGAGGCGCTGACAGTATCACCCTGAAATGACAGTGCTATAATGACTGCCTGAACCGCTTTTGTACAATTGGAGCAGCTCATGGAACGTTTTGCAGCTTACGTGGAAAGCCAGCGCTCACGCTTTCTGGCTGAATTGGCCGACATTGTACGTATCCCCTCGGTGGCTGCCCAAAACCGTGGCATCGACGAGACGGCAAGCTTTGTCGAACAGCGCTTGCGTCGGTTAGGCGCCGAAACCCGCCTCTTGCAGGCTGACGGCGGCAACCCGATGGTCTACGCCACGATTGGTAACGGCTCACGCACCCTGCTCATCTACGACCACTACGATGTGCAGCCGGCTGAGCCGTTTGAGTTGTGGCAGAGTCCGCCCTTTGAATTGACCGAACGTGACGGTAAGCTCTACGGACGTGGTGTTGCCGACAACAAGGGCAACCTGATGCTGCGCATTCAGGCGATTGAGGCGTGGCTGGCGACTGAGGGTGAACTGCCGATCCGCATTATCTTCGCCGTTGAAGGCGAAGAAGAGGTCAGTTCGCGCACCCTACCGGCGGTCTGTCGCGAATATGCCGACCTCCTCCGCGCCGATGGCTGTCTCTGGGAGACAGGCGGGGTTGACATCAACGAACGACCGGTCGTAACCTGTGGCGCCAAAGGTATTCAATACGTCGAACTGGTGGCCCGTGGCGCCAGCTACGATCTCCACTCCTCGTATGCGACCTTTGTGCCAAACCCGGCCTGGCGACTGACCTGGGCACTCAACACACTCAAAGGCCCTGATGGTCGGGTGCGCATCCCTGGCTTCTACGACCGTGTCCGGCCCCCCTCAGCCGCCGATCTGGCCGCTCTGACCACCATTCCAACCAATGACGAAGAATTATTGGCCGATTTTGGTCTGGATGAATTCCTTGATGGTCTGCGCGGTCTGGATCGTCTGCGCCGCCACCTGTTTGAACCAACCTGTACGATTTGTGGGTTGGTGAGTGGTTACACCGGTGAAGGCAGCAAAACCGTCCTGCCCAACGAAGCGCGCGCCAAGATCGACTTTCGCCTGGTACCGGATATGGAGCCGGCTGAAGTGTTGCACCAGTTGCGCCGGCATCTCGACGCCGAGGGCTTTGCGGACATCGAAATTATTGATTTGGGTGGGGAACATCCGGCTCGTGGGCCGCTCGATGCAGCGATTGTCCAGGCAGCGCTCGCCTCGGCCCGCGAGGTCTACGGCAGCGAACCCATCCTCTACCCCACCATGGCCGGTACCGGGCCGGTCTACCCACTGTGTACAGCATTGGGCACACCCGTCGCCAGTGGTGCCGGCTGCGGCTACCACGGCACGCGCGTCCACTCCCCGAACGAAAACATCCGGCTCGCCGACTACTGGCGTGCTATCCATTGGATGGGGAGTCTGATCCGACATTTCGCCGGGTAATGATCTCTGTCGCTCCAGGGGCGCACGTCTGTGCGTCCCTCCCTGCCAATGGTGAGAGCGTTTACCCGCTGTCGCATATTAAATCCGGCTTACCAGGAGTCATAGCACACGCTCTGGCGTCACCTGAATGCTACACTACGATGTGTAAGCACTAATCTGGAAGCGCGAGCCTCCGGCGCGCTCACCCCGGCGCCAACCCGCCGTACCGTCGTCCAGCGGCGTACCGCCCCCTTCACCAACCCCCGCCAGCGGGAGCCATCCGGCATCGTTGGTTCCCGCCCCCAGCGGGGGCGGGTGAGGGTGGGGCATTACTGCAACGCACGCACTGGGAGCGTGCGCCCCCGGCGCGCTCGCTACCTGCACCAACCCGCCGTACCGTCGTCTTGCGGCGTACCGCCCCCCCTTTACCAAGCCGCGACATCGATGGCCATCAATATTTGATATTACTGCGGCAACCGCGCCCGAAAACCCAACAAGCGCATACCGTTCAGCGTGACCAGCAGCGATGCTCCCACATCAGCCAAAACGGCCATCCACATCGTGCTGAGACCGGCCAGCACCAGAACGATAAAGATCAGCTTGATCCCAATGCTAAAGACAATATTCGCCGTGATCGTGCGCATAGTCTGCCGGCTAAGTGCTACTGCAAACGGCAACTGCCGCAAATCACCACCAAGCAGCGTAATATCGGCAGTCTCCATAGCCTGCGTCGTGCCCCCGGCCTGCACCCCCATCGCAATCCCGACATCAGCGGTTGCCAGGGCCGGCGCATCATTGATCCCGTCGCCGACCATTGCAACGACACCACCAGACTGACGTAATGCACTGACCACCTGAGCCTTGGTTTCGGGCAACAGACCGGCGCGCACCTCAGACACCCCAATCTCACCGGCAATCCGTTCGGCGGTCGCCGGCTCATCACCGGTGAGCATCACGATGCGTAAGCCCTGATCACGGAGTGCTGCCACCGCACTTCGGCTCTCTGCCCGTACCGTATCGGCAACGGTGATCGTGCCGCGATACTGACCACCAACACCGACCATCAGGGGCGTGTAGCCGAGCTGACTATCGTGTTTCGCCGCGAGACAATGCCATTCATCGTGACGCAACGCCTGATCAAAGACCCGATGACTCCCGATCAAGACTTCATCGCCATTGACCACCCCCACCACGCCTTTCCCGGTCAACGCCCGTACCTGCTCGGCTGGTGGCAGGGTAAGACCACGATTAACCGCCGCACCGACAATCGCGTGGGCAAGGGGATGTTCAGAACGGCGCTCGACCGCTCCAGCAATAGTAAGCAGTTCATCGCAGGTACGGCAATGCCCGACCGGAGTCGCCTCGCCTGCTGGACAACCAACGGCTCGCAGACCGACCACGGTTGGTTTACCGGTCGTAAGCGTACCGGTCTTATCGAGCGCAATCGTCTGTACCCGTGCCAGCGTCTCCAGGTATGCGCCACCTTTAATCAGCACCCCATACCGGGCCGCTGTGCTTAGCGCACTCACAATACTGACCGGCGTGCTGATGACCAGCGCACACGGACAGGCAACGACCAGCAGTGCCAGACCACGGTAGAGCCAGCCAAACGTATCCGGATCGGGATTCCAGAACGGTTGCCCGAACACGAGTGGCGGTACGATTGCAACCAGCGCTGCCAGCGCAGTGACCAGCGGCGTATAGATGCGGGCAAAGCGGTCGATAAACCGTTGCACTGGTGCCCGGCGCTCCTGCGCCTCCTGCACCAGATGGATCATCCGGGCCACCGCACTCTCGGCGGCGGGGCGATCAACACGCAGCTCAATACTGCCTTCGCCATTCATCGTCCCCGCAAAGAGTGTATCCCCCACATCGCGCTCAACCAGCCGACTCTCGCCGGTGATCGGCGCCTGATTCACCAGCGAACTCCCGGCAACAATCGTGCCATCAACCGGTATCCGTTCACCGGGCCGGATCAGAATCCGATCACCGACCTGCAAATCGGCAACCGGTACCACCTGCTCACCGCCGGATGTCAGCCGTGTGGCGGTCGGTGGCGTCAGCTCTAGCAGACTACGAATAGCGTGGCGGGCACGATTGGCCGTATACCCTTCAAGCGCCTCGCCAATAGCGTAGAGCACCAGCACCAGCCCGGCTTCAACATAGGCGCCAATCACCACCGCCCCGATGGCAGCGATGGTCATCAGTGCATCAATCCCCAGCTCACGGTTGGTACGGAGTGTTCGCCAGGCCTGACGGGCAATGCCCGGCCCTACCAGTGCCAGCGCCAGCAGCGATAGCACCTCTATCCACAACGCATCCCAACCGAGCACTTCGTGGAGTACTATCCCCGGCAATACCAGCACCAGACCGATCAAGGCCAGTTGGGTCTCCCGGCGGCTTAGCATAAAACGTAAAAACGTCGGAGGTAACTCATCGCCGGAGCTGGCCTCAGCCTGAATGTCGTACCCTAAATCGCGTACCCGCGCAATCACTGTCGCCGGATCTACATCACCGGCTACGTGCAAGCGGGCAGTGGTAAAATGCAGCTCGCACGTCGTCACACCCGGCAATCGTGCGACTCCCCGTTCAATCTTCCGCGCACAATCCGGGCAATCCATCCCGCTAATCGTAAACTGCTGTTTGTTCATGGTTGAAATTCCTCAGCAGGACAAAAACGTTCAGCTTACGACTCCATTTTACGCCATTTTGTCGCCGAGTCAAGGGGAATGCATGAAAATGAAACCATGTCTTACTGGTACTTTTCAGCAATGAAAATACTGTTGTATTCAATACATAATCTCAACAAGACGCACGAGTTCTACCCGTCGTCCGGCATGGAGACTCTGCGCATTCTTCACCCCGCGCTCCTGTGATATACTTGCGCATGCAACCATATCGCTATCCGCCAAGAGGGCGAGGAATACAATGACACATCCAACGATCCGAATTGGAGTCTTAACCAGTGGTGGCGATGCGCCGGGTATGAACGCCGCAGTACGGGCTGTTGTACGCACCGGCATCAGTCGTGGCTGTGAAGTCTTTGCAATCTACGAAGGCTATCAGGGTCTGATCGAAGGTGGAAAATTGATCCGGCGCATGGATTGGAGTTCCGTTGGCGGCATCATCCAGCGTGGCGGTACGATCATTGGTACGGCGCGCAGCGCGGCATTCCGCACCCGCGAGGGCCGACGCCGCGCAGCAGCGAATCTCTTGGCCCACGGGATCGACCGCCTGGTCGTGATCGGTGGTGATGGCAGCCTCACCGGTGCCGACCTCTTTCGTCGTGAATGGCCGGAACTGCTGGCCGAACTGGTCGCAGCTGGTGAGATCAGCAGCGAGCAGGCCGCCGCCCATCCCAATCTCCTCATTGCCGGGATTGTGGGCAGTATCGACAATGACTTCTGCGGTACCGATATGACCATTGGTGCCGACACGGCGCTGCATCGTATCACCGAGGCGATTGATGCAATCAGCTCGACGGCGGCCAGTCATCAGCGTACCTTTGTCATCGAGGTGATGGGGCGGAATTGTGGCTACCTGGCGCTGATGGGGGCGATTGCCGGTGGCGCAGACTGGGCATTTATCCCTGAAATGCCTCCCCAAATGGATGACTGGGAGCAGCATATGTGCGATGTGCTGCGGATCGGACGCGAACAGGGGCGACGCGACAGCATTGTGGTGGTAGCCGAAGGGGCGTGTGATCGCGACGGGAAACCAATCACGGCTTCGTATGTCAAGAAAATTTTGGAAGAGCGTCTGGGTGAAGATACCAGAGTGACCATCCTCGGCCACGTGCAGCGTGGTGGCGCTCCCAGCGCATTTGATCGCTGGATGAGTTCATTATTGGGGGCAACGGCGGTTGAAGAGTTACTGGAAGCCGATCCCAATGCCGAACCGAAACTGATCGGGTTGCGTGAGAATCGGGTTGTGCGTCTACCACTGATGACCTGTGTCCGCGATACCCATCAGGTTGCCGAGGCGATTGCCCAGCGCGACTACGAACGTGCGCTGGCGATGCGGGGCAATAGCTTTGTGGAGGCGTACCGCACCCTCGGCACCCTCATTCAGTCGCAGCCCTCGCCCCCCGACCGATTACGGCGCGGGCATCGCTTCGCAGTGCTGCACAGTGGCGGCCCGGCACCGGGAATGAATACGGCGGTACGGGCAGCGGTGCGGATCGGCATTGACCGCGGCCATACGATGCTCGGTGTGCGCAATGGGTTTCAGGGACTGATCGATGGCGACATCCACGAAATGGATTGGATGAGCGTAAGTGGTTGGGCAACGATGGGTGGCGCCGAGCTGGGCACCAATCGCAAGGTGCCGCAAGGCAGCGAGCTATACCAGATTGCCCGTAACATCGAGCGCTTCGGAATTGACGGTATCTTGATGATCGGTGGTTGGACCGGGTATCAGGCAATCTACAAGCTGTACAGCGAGCGACACATCTTCCCGGCATTCAACATCCCTATGATCTGCTTGCCGGCAACGATTGACAACAATCTTCCCGGTTCTGAGCTGAGTCTGGGTGCAGATACCGCATTGAACAGCATCGTCAGTGCAATTGATCGGATCAAGCAGTCGGCGGTGGCTTCACGGCGCTGTTTCATTGTCGAAGTTATGGGGCGTGACTGTGGTTATCTGGCCTTGATGAGCGGATTGGCAACCGGCGCCGAGCGGGTCTACCTCCCCGAAGAAGGCATCAGCCTGCGCAAATTGCAAGCCGATCTCGACGAGATGATGCGCTGGTTTCGTGCTGGTAAGCGCCTGAGTTTGATCATTCGCAATGAAAAAGCGAATCCGATCTACACCACCTCGTTCATCTGCTCGTTGTTTGAAGAAGAGGGTGGTAAGCTATTCGAGGTACGGCAGGCGATTCTCGGTCATTTGCAGCAGGGAGGTGATCCTTCGCCGTTCGACCGTATTCAGGCTACCCGTCTGGCCGTGCGCTGTATCGAGTTCCTGGTCGAGCACGCTGACCGTCGCGAACCAATCGGGGCGTTCATCGGCTATCGGGGCGGTAAAGTCCAGATACATCAGCTCGACGATATGCCACGCCTGATGGATCCGGTGCATGCCCGTCCGCGAGAGCAGTGGTGGATGTCTTTGCGGCAAATGACCGATTTGCTCACGACGCCGCCATCACCTACCGTTGAGAGCGGGAAGTAATAGCAGGTGCGCTGGCCCGGCAATGATGAATATCAAATCTGGTGCCACAGAAGGCTTGGCACACGATCCGAAAATGAGCCTGATGCCGAACCTGAGCGTGATATTGAACCAGCACTCTGCACCTGCAACGACCCAATAGGGGCTTGCCGGTAGCACACCCGGTGGCTGCTTAGCACGGGCCCCCCGGAATGATGCACATCGCTGAACAAGAGCTAGCGTGATTGCTGTGGTAGGGGACGTCACACCGTTCCCTACCCCATACCGCTACATCAGGCTGTACCAGGCTGTCCAAACCTTGCGAGCAGAGACATATCACGCTGGCGCTGCCTCTGAGCACGAACGTTTTGAACCAGCGCTCCGCACCGGTAACGACCCAACAGAGGCTCGCCGATAGCTGTTCAGCACGGCGACACCCCGAAACGCTGCACCTCTGCGCGTAAGATTTATATCAAATCCAGTTTAATGGAAGTCATGAAACACTATCCAACGTCACTCTGACGCTGCACTGCGGTGCGTAAGTGCTGGTATCCCCTGGGAGCACGAGCCTCCGGCTCGCCCACCACCTGGAGCCGCACACCCTCCAACGTCACTCTGACGCTGCACTGCGGTGCGTAAGTGCTGGTATCCCCTGGGAGCACGAACCTCCGGCTCGCCCACCGCCTGGAGCCGCACACCCTCCAACGTCACTCTGACGCTGCACTGCGGTGCGTAAGTGCTGGTATCCCCTGGGAGCACGAGCCTCCGGCTCGCCCACCGCCTGGAGCCGCACACCCTGCTGACCCACCCTGAACCGTTCACATCCACCCCCAGCGGGAGCGGACCGGGGTGAGGGCGTGTCGTATCTGAGAACAACGCAAGCGTGACCCGCGTCCAGGCACCACCTTGACATTGCCCCTGAACGTAACGGCACGTAAACCAGTCAGTACACCTGCAACGACCCACCAGCGGCCCGCCAGGGGCGTGCTTCGTGGAGCTTCAGCATGGGCGCAACAACCTGAGCGATGCACATTGTCAGTCAAGATTGGACATAGGCGCTGCACCACGGTGCCTACGTATATCCCCTGCGCGCGCGATCCTCCGGCTCACCCATCACCTGGAACTGCGTGCCCTACTGACTCACCCTGCACCGTTCACATCCGCCTCCAGCGGGGGCGGACAGGGGTGGGAACGTTCTTCCGTTCCGGCGAGTTCAGAGACAGACTGAAAATATAAGCCGGCACCGCTTCTACCGCATCAGGAAGCGCCAGCACAGCCCTCTCATCGCCCCTCGCCCGTGATGCTGCAAGGACAGGCAGGAAATACGAGGGAATACAACTTCTACCGCATCAGGAAGCGCCAGCACAGCACTCTCATCTCACTTCTTCCACGCCGCGCTTTTCATTACCCACATATCACCCAGTAACCGGTATGACACCTCATATCACATCGTGATGAATACGGTGCATCATTCGTCACGCACTCCATCCAAGTGGTCACGCACTCCTCAGCGTCCTGCTGCATTATCAGCACAACATCAATACCGTTCCCGTGACACGGGTTTCCAGCCCGTGTGCAGCCATCCCCGCCACTGCCGTCAGGTGCTGGCCGTCGCCGATGATGCGCAGGCAGGAAGCCTGCTTCACGGGCTGGCGCAACGTCCCCCGCTGCCCCACCCAACCCGCCGATCTGTGCCCCCTCGCCAACGGCACGCCCTGCCAGGGCGATCCAGCAGCACGTCCGGCACCCCCTCCGCACCGTGCGGCCAGCCCTGCGGTCGTGCGGGCTGACGCCCTCCCTCACGACCTGCACGCCCCGCCGGGTCTATCCATACGTGCGCCTGACACCTGCTCCCCGCCGGCAGGTCAGCCCCGGAGAGGCTTCCACGAAGGGTGGCAGGGTTTCAACCCGCCAATCCGTGCCAACCCGCCGCTCCATTAACCCACCGGCGCAGAAACCCGTCAACCCTTCCCCTCGCTGCCCTTCACCACACCGTTTCCGCCCCCCGCCGGGCTACCGTTGAGCACGCTCAGCCCTGCCGGTCAGGTAGGCTGACGCCCTCCCTCACGACCTGCACGCCCCGCCGGGTCTATCCATACGTGCGCCTGACACCTGCTCCCCGCCGGCAGGTCAGCCCCGGAGAGGCTTCCACGAAGGGTGGCAGGGTTTCAACCCGCCAATCCGTGCCAACCCGCCGCTCCATTAACCCACCGGCGCAGAAACCCGTCAACCCTTCCCCTCGCTGCCCTTCACCACACCGTTTCCGCCCCCTGCCGGGCTACCGTTGAGCACGCTCAGCCCTGTCGGTCAGGTAGGCTGACACCCTCCCTCACGACCTGCACGCCCCGCCGGGTCTATCCATACGTGCGCCTGACACCTGCTCCCCGCCGGCAGGTCAGCCCCGGAGAGGCTTCCACGAAGGGTGGCAGGGTTTCAACCCGCCGATCCGTGCCAACCCGCCGCTCCATTAACCCGCCGGCGCAAAAACCCGCCAACCCTTCCCCTCGCTGCCCTTCACCACACCGTTTCCGCCCCCTGCCGGGCTACCGTTGAGTACGCTCAGCCCTGTCGGTCAGGTAGGCTGACGCCCTCCCTCACGACCTGCACGCCCCGCCGGGGCTATCCATACGTGCGCCTGACACCTGCTCCCCGCCGGCAGGTCAGCCCCGGAGAGGCTTCCACGAAGGGAGGCAGGGTTTCAACCCGCCGATCCGTGCCAACCCGCCGCTCCATTAACCCGCCGGCGCAGAAACCCGTCAACCCTTCCCCTCGCTGCCCTTCACCACACCGTTTCCGACCCCCGCCGGGCTACCGTTGAGCACGCTCAGCCCTGTCGGTCAGGTAGGCTGACGCCCTCCCTCACGACCTGCACACCCCGCCGGGGCTATCCATACGTGCGCCTGACACCTGCTCCCCGCCGCCAGGCAGCCCTGCCGGCCTTCCACGAATTGAGGCAGGGTTTCAACCCGCCGATCCGTGCCAACCCGCCGCTCCATTAACCCACCGGCGCAGAAACCCGTCAACCCTTCCCCTCGCTGCCCTTCACCACACCGTTTCCGACCCCCGCCGGGCTACCGTTGAGCACGCTCAGCCCTGTCGGTCAGGTAGGCTGACGCCCTCCCTCACGACCTGCACACCCCGCCGGGGCCTATCCATGCGTGCGCCTGACACCTGCTCCCCGCCGCCAGGCAGCCCTGCCGGCCTTCCACGAATTGAGGCAGGGTTGCAACCCGCCAATCCGTGCCAACCCGCCGCTCCATTAACCCGCCGGCGCAAAAACCCGCCAACCCTTCCCCTCGCTGCCCTTCACCACACCGTTTCCGCCCCCTGCCGGGCTACCGTTGAGCACGCTCAGCCCCCTTCCCTCCGCGCGGTCAGCCCTGCCGGTCAGGTAGGCTGACGCCCTCCCTCACGACCTGCACGCCCCGCCGGGTCTATCCATACGTGCGACTGACACCTGCTCCCCGCCGGCAGGTCAGCCCTGCCGGCCTTCCACGAATTGAGGCAGGGTTTCAACCCGCCGACACGCCGGCCCCGATCCCGCACGTGGGCCAAGCAATATCCGAGTTGTGGGTAATGCATAGGAGGAAGCCGGAGGTGAGGGTGTTCATGACATCTCCAAGCCCTATCTCCTATATACGCTCACAAATTCTGTCCAACCTTGCCCCCCCACGGGGAGAGGCATCTAGCCATCCCTGTGGTGCCAACAACTATTGGTAGCCTCGGCAACGATGAACAGTATCGGTTAACCCAAGTTGCCACCTATGCTATGAGCAGGCTACGGAGGCTGATTGCCAGGATGAACAGCACGACGTTGCGCGTACCACCGTGCGGCGTACCTGCCTGAACGACGTGGGGAGCATCCAATTCCTATCGACGCGCTACGCCACGCCTCACGACAGCAACTCAGGCTATAACCATCCGCTGTGTTCTCCGTGCCTCTGTGGTGACAAAGGTAGCAACTTGAGTTATCGGTTAAGACTTGGTATCACACGCCGCTACTCTAGCGTCACCGGCAATGTGCTGGCTGCAAATGATGCGACAACGCGGGTGAGATTATCCTCACCCGCGTATGCATCAGAGACTAGCACTAGAAGGGAATATCTTCGTCTTCGATAGGTTGCGGCTGATTGCGAGCAGGGGCACGGCTAACCGGTGGTCGGGTAGAAGGAGCACTGGTTGCCGAACGTGAAGGTGTGGGTGGTACCGGTGGCGGTGTCCGCCGCACCGGCTCGTCCATTGGCTCGTCGTATGCCGGTTCAGCATCAGGTATTGGCCCACGCTCACCTTTGGGGGAGAGAATGATCATATCCTGGGCGATCACCTCAGTCGTATAGCGATCCTGCCCATCGCGATCCGTCCACTTGCGGGTCTGAAGGCGACCCTCGACGTAAACACGGGTACCTTTGGTGAGGTATTGATTGCAGATTTCACCGAGCTTGTCCCATGCGACGACGCGGAACCACTCGGTCTCTTCGTGTGTATTGCCGTCTTTATCGCGCCACGTGCGGTTGCTCGCCACCCGGAATGTGGTAACTGCGCTTCCCTGTGCGGTGTAACGCATCTCAGGATCAGCGCCGAGATGGCCTGTCAATTGAACCTTGTTCAAATCCTTCGCCATGATACCCTCCTCGTTACTCGTGTGTTATCGTCCCAACTGTACCGAACCGAGCGAGAGCTTTCCCGCACGATCTCGAACTATTGTGCGAATTATAGCATATGCTCTGTCGCATCGTCAAGAGCATAGCATTGCAATCATGTGACAGATTTGTGATGTTGTTACGACAGGCCAATATCGAAACCGGCTTCAAGGTCACGCCGTGAGTAGCGGCGGAACGCGAGCACGGTTGTGGTGTGGCGCACACCAGGAATACGGGCGATACCACCAGGAACAGCTTCATCAAGCGATTCGTAAGCGTTGACCCGCAGCACCGCGATGATGTCGTAGTCACCGGTGACGGAGTAGACTTCGGCGACGTTGGGAAGTTCGGCGACTTCCTGGGCAATATCGCTGATGCGTTGTGGTTCACAGGTGATAAATACGAAGGCAGTGACCATGAGCGCACTCCTGAATGACGGATCCGAGGACAGGTAAGCTAATGATACCAGATTCTACCTGTACGTGCTGCTGTCGTCGATACTGGCCTAAAAAGGTTCAGGTGGTCGGGCACGCCAAAGCATGGGTGTTAACCAGTACCAGAGTGTGTTGAGCATGACCAGTAAGCCAGCAGCGAGAACGCTGAGCCGTCCTGCCCACCCTCGACGCCAGAGGGCATCGCAAGCGGCAGCACAGCCGGTTGCTACCACCCAACCGAGAGCCATCAGGTAGCGAGGACTGTTGGAGATTTGGGTGATAAAGGGCAGAATAGCGAAGATGAGCGCAACAACGAAACTCAGTCCCATCAGTCCAGTCGTGATTTGCCAGCCCTGCCGCCGATACAACAGCCAGAGGCCACCTATGGCAAACGGGATCGGGAAGAATCCATAGTGGGCAATCAGGCCGGCCTGCCAGAGGGTGTTCCAGAGAGCAGCTCGACTAATTGGTGGTCGTCCGGCAACGGCAGTTAAGCCACCACTGCGTGCTGTGTCCAGTTGGGCCAGGAACATCGGCAGGTAAGCGCTGTAGAAGAAGACAATCGCAAAGATCGCTCCGCCAGCGATAGCCATCGTTAGTGGACGGCAAACACGCTGTGCCCACGGGGCATTCAACCAGCCAGCCGACCAGACGATGCCAAGTAGCATTCCCAGTAAGGCACCACTACTAATCAAAAACCCAAAATGACCGAGAAAGACCATCGCACTCAATGCTGCCAGACCCACTATCCATTCACGGTAGCATTGACCGGCCTGCCACTCTTCCCATGCTCGAATAACTCCCCAAATCAAGAGCAGGTAGAGGCTTTGGGTGATAATATGAGTGTCAAAAGACCACCAGGTGGTGAGGTACGTTGCGGCGGTAAATACATAGATTGCGGCTGCCAGCACTGCCGGTCGCGAAGGGAGGACACGGCGGGCAATCAGGTAGATCAGGATCGCACTCAGGCTGTCAGCCAGGGCTGCCCCAATTTGTAAGAGGAGCGGAGTTTCAAGACCTAATACGCGAGCCGGCGCCAGCAAGAGGTACGGCCCCGGTGGATACGGAAAATCAATTCCCCGATTCTTTGAGATAATCGTGATAAACCCACCCAACGCTTCATGAAAGCGATTGGTATGGAAGCCAATATCGCCGGGCATACTGGCCGGGTAGAAGCGTCCGCCGATCCGGGTTGCAAAGGCAACTGCTACGATAGCACTGAGTGACGACCCGGCCTCGCCGATGGCGAGCGCACGCAGCCCGGCCTGTACTGCCAGAGTTAACGGATAGGTGAGGGCCAATGCGATAAAGGCCGCTTCTGCGCCGAACGCCCACCGTGCCGGATCGAGGATAAGCGCAAGGCTGACTGCACTGACCCCTATCGCTAATCCATACCCGGCCCATTGTGACAGGGTGCGGTGCAGGATGAGCCAGCCCAGTACTATTGCCCCCATCCACCACAAGAGTGGCGGTAACACCGGCCAGCCCCAGCCACCGGGAACTACTGCTATCACGATCCGTTCGAGCGGCAGACCGAGTTGACGCGGATCTTGCGCTGGCTGAAACACATCACTCACCAGCCGCAGGTACAGGTGACCATCACCGGTTGCCGGTATGTATAACCATTGCCGGCTGCCAAGCGCACTGACCGGTAATTCAGCAATCAGTTGTTGATCGCTCCAGACCTCAACCCTAGTTGGTGCCTGTGCGCTAATCGACTCGCTCAATGGCAGCCAACGAAGTTCGATCAGAGCTGGTCGGTTGCCAGATAGCGGGACGAAGATTTTCGAGTTACCACCACTCCAACGAAAGTTGCCAAGCACACCCTCTTCGGGGGTGTTGAAATCGCGTAAAAATGGCAGATCAGCGTTACCAACACCTTCTTCCAACCCAACATCAATCACGTGTTGATGAGGTAACTGGGCAGAGATGGTGGCAACGATAATGATCATGCCTATTCCCATCCAGAGGATTGGCGCGTGCAGTGCCTGCCATTCCTGAGCGAGCCACTGTTGGATGGTGTCGCGTAGTGCTTTCATATGAGCGTCAGATGCTTTTCAAGTCGCTCTCATGAACAAAGCCGCGAAGCGCATACCAGAAATGCACTTCGCGGCTCTGCCATCACCTGTCAACCAGATCTAGAATGCCGGCAAGTCGTTATCTTCTTCCTCAGCATCACTCTGATCGTTATCGCCATCACCACTCAGCAACTCTTCCAGTCGTGCCCGTAAGAGTGCGTCGTTGTCGCTTTCTGGGGCTTTGTTCCCATTTGGCGTCGGCAATGGTGTCGCTCGCCGGGTCTCGGCGGGGGCTTCTTCCGCCTGCTGCGATTCTTCGAGCATGCGAGCCATCTCGCCGATCAGATCCTCGTGCGGACGTTCGATCCGCTTCTCGATCCCGGTACCGGCAGGAATGAGTTTCCCGATGACGACATTCTCCTTCAGACCACGCAGGTAGTCAACCTTACCCTGAATGGCGGCATCGGTCAGCACTCGCGTTGTCTCCTGGAAGGAGGCGGCAGCCAGGAAGCTGTCGGTGTTGAGCGAGGCTTTGGTGATACCGAGCAGCATCGTCGCCGCAGTTGCCGGATCGCCACCCTGGCTGACAATGTCGTTGTTGAGACGGCGGAACTCGGCGCTATCGATCAGCTCACCCGGCAAGAGACCGGTATCGCCTGGGTCTTCAATCCGCACCCGGCGCAACATCTGCCGTACAATGACCTCGATGTGTTTGTCGTTGATGTTAACGCCTTGTGAGCGGTAGACCTTTTGCGCTTCATTGACCAGATAGCGCTGCACCGCCTCGCGGCCTTGCAGTTCGAGCAGCTCTTGCGGATTCGCACTACCGTCGGTTAGTTGCTGACCGGCCATCACCCGCTCACCGTTTTCTACCCGGATGCGGGCATTGTGCGGTACCACCAGTTCACGTTCCTGGTGATCTTCCTGGCTGACGATGATCCGGTCGCCTTGAATGAAGGCTTTGCCGGTCAGACGGGTTACGATCTGAGCACCACCCGGCCCTTCGGCGATAACCTGCCCTTCATACACCTCGCTCTCGTGGTTGATGGTTGGGCTGAAGCCGCGACCAAGCGGGTATTCATCGGTGTAAACATCGGTTGAGACGATGCGAATGGTACGGACACCCTCTTCGTCACGCACAATCTGGACGACACCGTCAATCTCGGCCAGGAGTGCTTTGCCCTTCGGTACTCTGGCCTCGAAAATCTCCTGCACACGCGGCAGACCCTGCGTGATGTCGTCGGCTGACGCAACACCACCGGTGTGGAAGGTGCGCAGCGTAAGCTGGGTGCCCGGCTCACCAATCGACTGGGCAGCAATAATCCCAACTGCTTCGCCGATCTCGACCAGCTTGCCGGTTGCCAGGTTGCGCCCGTAGCACAGCCGGCAGAGACCATGTTCGGCCTGACAACTGAGCGGTGAGCGAACGAAGACCGACTCCTGACCGCTGGCCAGAATAGCAGTAGCCAGCTCTTCGTCGATCTCGGTGTTGCGGTCGGCAATCAGTTCACCAGTCTCTTTGTGATAGATCGGCGCGGCCAGGATACGACCCAACATGCGTACCTGGAGCTTCTCCATCAGCTCATCATCATCGGCACCGTGGAGCCACAATCCCTCTTCGGTACCACAGTCTTCGATGGTGATGATGACATCCTGGGCCACATCAACCAATCGGCGGGTCAGATAACCGGCGTCAGCGGTACGGAGTGCGGTGTCGGCCAGACCTTTGCGACCACCGTGGGTCGAGACGAAGTAGTCGAGCACCGAGAGGCCTTCGCGGAAGTTGGCTTTAATCGGCAGCTCGATAATCCGACCGGTCGGGTCTGACATCAGGCCACGCATACCGGCCATCTGCGAGATCTGGTTGATGTTACCACGAGCGCCGGAGGTGGACATCATCGCCACCGGGCCAAAGGGATTGAGGTTTTCCTTAACCGCCTGAATGGTCTGCTTGGTAGCCTCTTGCCAGATACGCACAACCTCTTGATACCGTTCCTCTTCGGTAATCAGACCGCGACGGAACTGCTTTTCAACATCGGCCACCAACTGCTCGGCTTCACGAACGATATCGTATTTCTTGGCCGGTACTTCAATATCTTCGATACCAATCGTCATACCGCCCAACGTAGCATAGCGGAAACCGAGCGCCTTGATGCGGTCGGCCTGCTGAGCAGTCATCTCCGAGCCGTAGATACGGGCCAGTTCCTGCACGTGCTTGTTGCCGTGGGAAGCCCGTACTTCATTGAGCTGATCTTCGCTCAGATTGCGCAGATTGGTGTAGTACTGATAGCAATCGGCGATGATCTCCTTCAGCCCTTTCTTGTCGATCAGGCGGTTGCGGAAACGCAATGGCGGTTGCAATTCATTATTGAGCAGAATACGCCCAATCGTGGTTTCGATCAGCATGCGCGGCGTGCCGTCAGCAGCCAGGGGTAGCTCGCGCACCGGGCGATCACTCTTACCCGACAGCGTTCCGGTCATCCGAATCCAGATCGGGGCCTGGATGTCGAGTAGATGCTTCTCGTAAGCCAGCATCGCCTCGTCGATGGAGGAGAAGCGCTTCCCCGATCCCTTTGCACCGTCACGCACCATGGTCAGGTAGTAGCACCCTAACACGATGTCTTGCGAGGGGGTGATGATCGGTTCACCGTGGGCCGGGCTAAGCAGGTTATACTTGCTCAGCATCCGCGTGCGCGCCTCTTCCTGAGCTTTGCGCGACAGCGGTACGTGTACCGCCATCTGGTCACCGTCGAAGTCAGCGTTGAAGGCGGCACAGACGAGCGGATGGAGCTGAATGGCCGATCCTTCGATCAGTTTGGCCTCGAACGCTTGAATTGAGAGCCGGTGCAGCGATGGTGCACGATTGAGCAGCACCAGATAGTCTTTAATCACCTCTTCGAGGGCGTCCCACACTTCGGGGCGCACACGCTCGACAGCGCGCTTGGCGTTCTTGATATTATGAGCTACGCCACGCTCGACAAGGCGGCGCATCACAAAGGGCTTAAACAGCTCAAGCGCCATCTTCTTGGGCAGACCACACTGGTGTAGTTGCAGGTTCGGCCCGACCACGATCACCGAGCGGCCCGAATAGTCAACGCGCTTACCGAGCAGGTTCTGGCGGAAGCGACCCTGCTTACCCTTGAGCATATCGCTCAGGCTCTTCAGGCGGTGCTTGCCTTTACCGCTCACGGCCCGACCGCGACGACCATTATCAATCAGCGCATCAACCGCCTCTTGCAGCATGCGCTTCTCGTTGCGCACGATGATTTCCGGCGCGTTGAGTTCAATCAGGCGCTTCAAGCGGTTATTCCGGTTGATCACCCGGCGATAGAGATCGTTCAGATCGCTGGTCGCAAAGCGGCCACCGTCGAGCTGCACCATCGGGCGCAGATCGGGCGGAATCACCGGCAGCACGGTAAGGATCATCCATTCGGGACGATTACCACTCTTGCGGAACGCCTCCACCACGCGCAGACGCTTGGTAGCCTTCTTCCGCCGTTGTCCCTGCGAGGACTGAATCTCGGCCTGCAATTCTTCGGCCAGTTTGTCGAGATTGACCGTCTTTTCGATCAATTCCCGCACCGCACCGGCACCCATATCGGCGCGGAAGACACCGGGAGCGATGTCGCGCAACTGGCGATACTCAGTTTCGGTGATAATCCGTCCAACTTTGAGCGTGTCAAGTTGTTCGAGCTTCTCCTTCTCCTCGCGCATGAGATGATCGAGTTCGCGCTGGAGTCGCTCTTGCAGTCGCTCTTGCTCCTGGGTCGCCTCGTAGGCTTTGCGCTCACGCTCGGCATCGGTGAGCAACTCAGCATCGGCCAGATCGCGCCGGCGCCGCTCTTCGAGCACCTCAAGCTCCTGCTCAACCAGCTCGTCGAGCTGGTCAAGGGTGTTTTCGTTGATCGGTTCACCCTCTTCAACGACGGTGACGCCACGGAAGAGAATATCCTCATCGGCCAGCGTACCACTGAGTTCCTCTAACCGCTCACGGAGTTGTTCGGCCTCGCTGGCGATCTCATCACGCAGACGGCGATACTCTTCTTCAATCTGGCGCTGGGTGCTCCGTTGGGCCGTCTCCATCCCGCCAAGGTCTTGCGTCAACTGAGTGCTTAGCTCGATGCGCTTCTCCTCAGCCTGCTTCTGTATCTTCTGGCGACGAGCGGCATACTCTTCCTGGATCATCTCACGGGCAACCTGGAGCATATCTTCTTTCACTTCGACAATGATGTACGAAGCGAAGTAGAGCACGCGCTCAAGGTTGCGTGGCGAGATGTCGAGTAAAAGACCAAGCCGTGACGGCGTTCCTTTGACGAACCAGATATGGCTGACCGGTGAGGCCAGGTTGATGTGGCCCATACGCTCGCGGCGTACCTTCGAGCGAGTAACTTCGACACCACATTTGTCGCAGACCACACCTTTGTAGCGCACACGTTTGTACTTACCACAGAAGCATTCCCAGTCCTTGGTTGGGCCGAAAATGCGTTCGCAGAACAAACCATCACGTTCAGGTTTGAGCGTGCGATAGTTGATAGTTTCAGGCTTCGTGACTTCGCCGTGCGACCACGATCGGATGTCTTCGGGTGAGGCGAGGCTAATCCGAATGGCGTTGAAGTCGTTAATTTCCAGCATGTGGGCTTACTCCTGTAGCGGGAGAATTCCGCCAGTCTCCAGACGCTTCTTGTGGTTCAATCAACCACATCAGCGCACAACTGAGTTAGCTGCCGTCGTCTATGCGCCTGTCGTTCGGTGAGAAAAGCTATTCACCAAACAGACATTTGTTCGGTGAAGGGCCGGGTACCAGGTATGTATCAACCGTCAGATCGAGTTGTCACCCAGCCTGAATACCGGCCCTTCGTGTACCAGATTCCCCGTTCTCTTGATCGGAACGAGAGGAAGCCTGTGCCAACGGGTCAAAGCGAGCGATGCTAGAACTCGCCGCGTTCCATACCACTCAGGTTAATTCCTTCGAGAGCACCGATGTCGCTGTCGAGATCATCGCTCAGCTCAACCGGCTTCTCGTCGGCGCTCAACACTTCGACGCTCAGGCCAAGGCTCTGCAATTCCTTAATCAGCACCTTGAAGCTCTCGGGAACACCTGCCTCCTGGATTGGTTCACCCTTCACAATGGCTTCGTAGGTCTTGACCCGACCGACAACATCGTCGGACTTCACCGTCAACATCTCTTGCAACGTGTAGGCTGCACCGTATGCTTCGAGTGCCCAGACCTCCATTTCGCCGAAGCGCTGACCACCGAATTGGGCCTTCCCACCCAGCGGCTGCTGGGTAACCAGGCTGTAGGGACCGGTTGAACGGGCGTGAATCTTGTCTTCGACCAGGTGAGCGAGCTTGAGCATATAGGCATAGCCCACCGTCACCGGGTTATCGAACCTCTCGCCAGTCCGACCGTCGTAGAGTGTCACCTTACCATCGGCGGGCAATCCGGCCTGCACGAGCAGGTCTTTGATCTGATCCTCGTGGGCACCATCGAAGACAGGGGTTGCTACGCGGAAGCCGAGGCGAGCAGCGGCCCAACCCAGGTGCGTTTCGAGGATCTGACCGATATTCATACGTGACGGCACACCGATCGGGTTGAGAATAATGTCTACCGGTCGTCCGTCGGGGAGGAAGGGCATATCCTCGATGGGCAATACCCGTGACACAACACCCTTGTTGCCGTGGCGACCGGCCATCTTGTCACCGGCGCTAATCTTCCGCTTCTGACACAGGAGCACGCGCACCGTCTGATTGACGCCAACCGGCAATTCGGCGCCTTCACTCCGCGAGAAGACCTTAACGTCAATCACCTTACCGCGCACCCCGTTTGGCACGCGCAGCGAGCTATCTTTTACTTCACGGGCCTTCTCACCAAAGATAGCGCGCAGCAGACGCTCTTCAGCAGTCAGATCGGTTTCGCCCTTCGGGGTGATTTTACCGACCAGAATATCGTTGGGTTGAACTTCGGCGCCGATGTAGATAATGCCGCGTTCATCGAGATTACGCAGACTCTCCTGACCAACGTTGGGAATATCGCGGGTAATCTCTTCGGGGCCGAGCTTGGTATCACGGGCTTCAACCTCATACTTCTCGATATGGATCGAGGTGAAGATGTCTTCGCGAACCAGCCGCTCACTGACCAGGATCGCGTCCTCGAAGTTACCGCCTTCCCAGGGCATGTAGGCGACCAGAACGTTCTGACCAAGAGCCAGCTCACCCTGATCGGTGCTCGAGCTATCGGCAATAACATCACCAGCCTTCACCCGTTGCCCACGAACAACCGCTGGCCGCTGATTGATACAGGTGTCCTGGTTGCTGCGCATAAACTTGCGCAGACGATACTCAGTTTGATTTCCGTCGTCTTCCTCAATCACAATCCGTTCGCTGGTTGTGCTCACGACAACACCATCGCGCCGGGCCACAATAACCTGACCGCTATCGCGAGCCGCACGATACTCCATCCCGGTACCGACGATTGGGGCATCGGGGCGGAGCAAGGGCACAGCCTGCCGCTGCATGTTTGAACCCATCAGCGCACGGTTGGCGTCATCGTGCTCGAGGAAGGGGATCAGCGATGTCGAGACACTCACCACCTGTTTTGGCGACACGTCCATATAATCGACCCGCTCAACCCGCTCACTCACGAAGTCTTCACCAAAGCGGCACGAGACAATCGTATCGAGGAAGCGGTTATGCTGGTCGAGGGGCGCGTTCGCCTGCACGATGACGAAACGGTCCTCTTCATCGGCACTCAGGTAATCGACCTCTTGCGAAACAACCGGGCGGATCTTGATATGCTTGATCGGCAGCTCAACAATCCGTTCAGCCAGCGCACGGTTGATCTCGGTACCTGCCTCGGCAATCAGCTCATCAGTATCGGGATCGACGATGTCTTCACGCAGAATCTGACCGCGCAGCAGGCCAATCGTAATCTGGCGAGCGATCTCATCGTTCACCCGGGTGCCCTTGGCGGCAATTAGGTCGCCGGTGCGCAGATCACGCACGTCGCGCAGCAGAATACCCTTTTCTTTCCAGACCTGGACATTATCTACACTGTTGTACACCTTGCGGTACGGTGTTTCGAGAAAGCCCATCTCGTTGACGCGGGCGAAGGTAGACATCGTGCCGATCAGACCGATGTTCGGACCTTCCGGTGTCTCAACCGGACAGATGCGGCCATAGTGCGAGTGGTGCACGTCACGCACTTCAAAACCGGCTCGATCACGCGAGAGACCGCCGGGGCCAAGTGCCGACAAACGGCGCTTGTTGGTCAACTCGGCGAGCGGATTGGTCTGATCCATAAACTGGCTCAACTGCGAGCCACCGAAGAATTCGCGCATTGCCGCAACGACCGGGCGAATATTGATCAGACCATTCGGCGTTGCGCTTGCCGGGTCTTGCAACGACATGCGTTCCTTGACAACACGCTCAAGGCGCAGCAAACCAACCCGGAACTGCTGTTGGATCAGTTCACCGACCGTGCGCACGCGCCGGTTGCCGAGATGGTCAATATCATCGGGCCGCCCATGACCATTGTTAAGCAGAATGAGCTGCTCGACAATGCGGAAGATGTCACGTGGCAACAACACCCGCACACTCAAATCGGGTGCTTTGGCACCATCGCGACGGACATCACGTTCCCAGAGATTCTTATTCAGCTTGTAGCGCCCCACCTTTGCCAGATCGTAGCGGCGAGGGCTGAAGAGCAGTGACTCGATCAGCGAGCGGGCATTCTCAAGCGTAGGCGGATCGCCGGGACGGAGCCGCTTGTACAATTCGAGCAAAGCTTCCTTGGCATTGCGCGAAGGGTCTTTATCGAGCGTGGCATGGATGTATGGGTGCTCTGGCACTGTATCGACGTGACGGAACAACTCGATAATCTGGTCATTGTGACCGAACTTATCGAGTTCATTATCCGGCACCCAGCGTCCATTCCCATTCTCCTCGGCAATCCAGGCGGTAATTGCACGCAGCAGGATGGTCACGGGAATCTTACGCTTGCGATCGACCTTAACGCTGATCACATCGCGCTTATTGGTCTCAAATTCGAGCCAGGCACCACGATTGGGGATCAGCTTGGCAGTGTGAAGCGAGCGACCACTGGTTGGTTCCTTCTCATCTTTGAAATAGACGCCGGGAGAGCGGATCAACTGTGAGACCACGACCCGTTCAGCACCATTGTAGACAAAGGTACCGTTATCGGTCATGATCGGGAAATCACCAAGAAAGATCTCCGACTCTTTAATCTCACCGGTGGTCAGGATACGCAATTCAACCCGCACGCGCAGCGGAGCGGCGTAGGTCAAATCGCGTTCACGACACTCGAACTCATCGTAGCGCGGCTCACCAAAGGTATAATCGCGGAAGTGGAGTTCAAGATTTTTGCCGGTAAAGTCGGTGATAGGCGAAATCTCATCAAAGAGTTCGCGCAGCCCCTCTCGCTTGAACCACTCAAAACTCTTGAGCTGAGTTTCAATCAGTAACGGCAGATCGATAGCATCCTTGATCCGGGCGAAGGAGCGGCGTTCAATCCGGCGCGACCGACGCCCATCGGCGCCCGGGTCGATCGGGGCGATCAATGGCTGAAGAACCACGCTCTCAATCAACGGGGGCATACGCACCTCTCTCTGTATCACGCTTACGGTTCAGCACACGACCTTGCGTGGCGATCAATGATCGAAAAAACATAAATAGCCAACCTGCAGCGCTACCCATCAGCGGGCCGCAGGCGGACTGACACGGCACGTTGTTTGTTTACGTCTTGTTGTGCCCCACACGGGGACTACCCACCATTACGCTGTATCAATACGGCGCATATACAGATCGCGAAAGACAATGATACCACGGATTTGCGAAAAGAGCAAGCTCTTTTTATCAGCACGGGATTCTTGCTGTTGCTAGTAGTATAGCACGATTCAATGGGGAAAGGGTGGTAAACGGTTCAAATGCCACCGAGGCGATTGCTCGTGGGGAAGAGGTGGATATTTGAAGCACGGGAACGCAGACCTGGTTGGAAGTAAGGTAAGGATGTTAGTGTCGCCAACAGCACCACCCACTGCGTGGTCTGATGGGCAACTTGCTGATGTGTGGTGGAGAGGATGTTTGGGAGACGTCGCGATAAACGTGAGCAGTATATCAGACGTGCCAAAGGATGCTGCCGATTCAGGTCAGGTTTTTTGTTACGATTGAGCAGGTATGTCAAATGTTGTTGAGCAGTGCTCCTGTAGATAGTTGGTTCGCCGGTTCAGGTGCAGTTGGTGATACCGGCAACCGGAAACTCACCGTTGTACCCTGCTGTAATGCACTGGTTGCCCAAATCTGGCCGCCGTGCGCTTCGACCAGACGGCGAGCAATTGCCAGCCCCAGACCGGCACCGCCGCTGCTCCGACTGCGGGCCCGATCTGCCTTGTAGAAGCGGTCGAAGATGTACGGTAAGTCGGCAGGATCAATGCCGGCGCCGGTATCACGCACCTCGAAACGAATGCCGCTCTCATCACGGTGGGCGCTTACGATCACCTCTCCGCCCGCCGGGGTGTGGCGGAGCGCATTTCCGATGAGATTGCCCAGCACCTGGGCGATACGCTGGGGATCGACTTCAATGTCAGGGAGATTGTCGTCAATCGTAGCGCTCAGCCGCACATTGCGCTCGTTGGCTGCGGGGGTGAATGAGCGGATCGCTTCGTTGACCAGCATCTGCGGCGATACGACTTCGCGGTAGAGAGGCAGTTGACCGGCATCGGCCAGGGCCAGCAGATGGAGATCGTTGATGAGGCGTTCAAGCAGGGCCACCTCGGTCAGGAGTGCCTCAATCTGTTCGGCGTCAGCTTCGTACACGCCATCTTGAATCCCTTCGAGACGACCTTTGATGATCGAGAGTGGCGTGCGCAATTCGTGCGCAATATCGGCGGTAAGCTGGCGACGTTGCTGATCGGCTTGTTGCAACGCCTCGGCCATACGGTTGAAGCTGGCAGAGAGATCGGCCAGTTCGCGCACATTGGCGGTTTGTACCCGGCTGCTATGATCCCCGTCAGCAATAGCGTGGGCCGCTGCGCTGATCTGGCGCAAGGGGGTGCTGATCTGACGCGAGAAGATTGCTGCCAGCACCAGTAGGACCGCCATCAGTCCGGCTCCGGCACTGAGCATACCCAGCAAGAGCGGGCGGCGGTTCAGGTTGCCAACCGGAAAAGCTTCATCGGTATCTATCACCGAGATTACCAGAGTGCCGACTTGCTGATTATTGACAACAATCGGTATACGCAGTACAGCTTCGTTACCACGCAAGATCATCGGACGCCGGCGACCGGCTACGACACGCCCGTTCTCGTCGAGCAGAGATACTGCTCCTTCAATACTCCCGAAGCCCTGGGGAAGTGGCCCCAACTGACGTTCAACCCCGCGCCACGAACCGACACGCTGATAGTAGGCGGCAAGCTGAGCGGCCTGAGTACGTGCGGCTGCCTCGGCCTCCATCCAGCGCATCTGTTCGGGGTTGCTCTGGCCCACGACCAGCCAGAACGCAAGTGCCATCCCGCTGATACCGAGCACGATGACCAGGGCGAAGGCGGTGAGCATCAGGTTGAAGAGGCGAGGCGGGCGCATATCGCACCTCAATGAGCATCGGATTATGGATACGTTTCGGCAAACTTGTAGCCAACTCCGTAGACGGTCAAGATCAGGCGTGGTGGCCCATTCGAGTCGGGTTCAATCTTACGGCGGAGATTTTTGATATGGGCGTCGATAGTCCGGTCGAAGCCGGTATATTCGGTGTTGTAAACACGGTCGAGCAATTGAGCACGGGTGAAGGGGCGACCCGGCGCACTGGCTAAAACGGCAAGGAGATCGAATTCGGTCGCGGTCAGTTCAATCGTTTCACCATCTCGGCGGACACTACGGCATTCGAGGTCGATAACCAATCCGCCGATCTGAATCTGCTTCCCTGGCGAGGTTGAACCTTCACTGCGCCGCAAGACGGCACGCACGCGCGCTACCAGTTCGCGGGGGCTGAAGGGTTTGGTGATGTAGTCGTCGGCACCCAGTTCCAGGCCAATCAGACGGTCGGTCTCCTCGACGCGGGCAGTCAGCATGATGATCGGTAAGCGCGCAGTAAGCGGGTCCTGGCGCAGGGCACGGGTTACGTCAAGTCCATCCATACCGGGTAGCATCAGATCGAGTACCATGAGGGCTGGATGTTCCTGCCGCGCCAGCCGTAACGCTGTCGGCCCATCGCCGGCACTGATCACCTGAAAACCGGCCCGTTCAAGGTAGTCGCGGGCAATTTTGACAATGCCCGGTTCATCATCTACCACAAGGATGGTGCGAGACATAGCCGTTGCTTCCTCCTGCCATCAGCCGATTCAACTGCGGTAAGAAGGTGATGGGGACAGCCAGGCTGACTGTCCCGCGTCTTCCATATCTCCTGTGCCAACACTATTCGACGCGCGGGTCATGCCCTGCCGGGGTGAGCGGTGGTTGGGGTGAAGGCCCGGCAGGTGGGTTCGCTGCCGGCGGTTGGTTCCGGCGTTGGCGAAAGATCTGGAAGCCCAGCCAGACCAGAAGGGCCAGTGCCGCCAGTTTGAGCAAGCCATCAACAAACCTGATCAGTCCGCCAAACCAGTCGCGACCACCCATCATCCCCGGCCCACGCTGGAAGCCCATGCCGGGATTCATCCAGCCGCGCTGGTTGTGCCAGCCGGGAGGCATGACCTGACCCTGATCACCCCGTCCGCGCATGGCAGGTGGTCCTTGTGGGATGACCTGCTGATTCGACCAGCCCGGCATTGTCCACATCGTCCAGGCAGTGGTACGACTCATTGCCAGGCTGCCGAAGGCAACGATCAGTGCCAGCAGCGAAATGCCAAGGGCCAGCCACGCCGGCCAGTTGATACGTCGTTGTTCCATAATACCGTACTCCTTCCATTGTAACTGGGTTGTCGAGTGTTTCCAGTTCCACTATCAGGATAGATGGCAATTGTGAAGATGTCGTGAAGAGATAGTGGAAACTTTACGTATGAATACCGACACTTATTCAACTACACGGGCAATAAAGCTCTCGGCGAGTACGGTATCAAGTCGTTCGAGCAGAACGGTAAATGCTGCCCGGTCAAAGGTGAGCGGCGGACGAATTTTTAACACGTTATCGTAAGGTCCTTCGGTACCGATCAATATGCGTTCAGCGCGGAGGCGCTCTTTGATATAGGATGCCGCTGTTGTAGCCGGGGCGCGCGTAGTGCGGTTACTGACCAGTTCCACGCCGATGAATAGGCCCATCCCCCGCACATCACCAATAACGGGGTGGCGCTGTTGAAGTTCGCGCAAGCCGGCCAGCAGGTCGTTGCCAATGTGAGCCGCATTGGCCATTAAGCCCTCTTCGTCAATGATCCGCAGTACTTCGCGCCCCACCGCACACGAGAGCGTGCTGCCACCAAACGTCGAGAAGAATTCTATCCCGTTGTCAAACGCCTGGGCAATCTCAGCAGTGGTGATGACGGCGCCGATAGGGTGACCATTGCCGAGCGGTTTGCCCAGGACAACGATGTCGGGAATCACATCCTGGGTCGTGAAGGCCCAGTAGTGCGTGCCCAGCCGCCCCAGACCGGTCTGTACTTCGTCGGCGATACAGACGCCGCCGGCAGCGCGGACCCGGCGGTAGACAGCGGCCAGATAGCCGGGTGGTGGAATGATTTGCCCGGCGACACTGGGGAAGGTCTCGGCGATGAAGCCGGCCAGACGCCGACCACGGGCGGCGATACGCTCGATAGCCCGATCCACCTCTGCCGCATACCGTTCGCCATCGGCACCGTAAGGGCCACGGTAGGGGTCGGGGGCCATTACCACTTCGACCCAATCCGGTTTGCCACTGCCGGCGGGGTGATTGAACTTGTAGGCCGAGATGTCGATAGCACCGGTGGTGTGGCCGTGATAGCCATGATCAATCGTGATCATGTCGCGCGCCCCGGTGAAGGTGCGGGCAAGGCGGAGCGCCAGTTCATTGGCTTCGGAACCAGAATTGACAAAGAAGCAGACGCTTAGCGGTGGGGGTAATTTAGCCAGCAGCTCGTGGGCAAACGCGATCTGGGCCGGATGCAGGTAGCGGGTATTGGTATTGATCATCCGTAGCTGATGCGCTGCGACTGCCTGAAGCCGGGGGTGGGCATGGCCGACGTGGGGAACATTGTTGTAGGCGTCGAGGTAGGTGTTACCCCAATCATCAAACAGATAGTGGCGCCAGCCGCGCACGAGTGTGCAGGGCATCGCATAGCTGAGGCGCAGATTACCGGCAAAATGACGCCGCCGCTCCTGAAGCAGGCCGGTCGTGTCGATTGGTTGATACGCAACCTGTTCATCGGCGAGATTGAGGAGTGGCGCCGGATTGGGGCATACCGCCTGCCACCATTCCCATTCGTCGGGTGCTGCCACACCGGGCCAGTGCCCTTCCAGCGCCCGCAGATCGAGGATGAGTTGCAGGTGAAGATGCGGCTGCCAGCCACCGTTGGTTGCAGCGTCACCCAGGGCGGCGAAGGGTTGCCCGGCGGCTATTGACTCACCGACGTGCAGATGATCCAGGCTGTTCGGGTCGAGATGCCCGTAGAGTGTGTAGAAATGGTCGCCATTTGGGGTCTGGTGTTCGAGCACGACCATACCACCAAAATCGAGTGGCGCGGTGAAGCGTTCAACGGCTACCACCATCCCGGGCAAGGGCGCGTACACCGGTGTCCCGGACGGGGCGAAGAGATCAACACCGAGATGTACCGTCCGCCGTTCGGCCAGAGGATGGTTCGCCGTGAAGAACGCCGGTTCGGTATAGATCAGCCGTGGCTCAGCGTAGCGACCAATCTGAACAGTAGCGGGTGTTGTTTCGCACAGCCGCCTCGCTTCAGCAGCGGTGAGGGCAAAGGGGTCTTGCGGCAGCGGTTGCTCGGCGACAGCCAGACTCACCACCGGCGCGTTCGTCAGATCGCAACCAAGCACGGGCGCGAAATGGCCACGCGCCGCCGCCAGCCACGACTGCACACGGGTTGCGGCAGGGCTGAACGGCATTCCACAGCTCACACGCAGGCGGGCCGCAACCAGCTCTGGATCGGTCGTCGCTGTAGCTGCCAGCAGACGCCAGGCCGGTGCTTCAGAAATGGTGATGTAGGGATCGTCTGGCCGCTGTTGTTGCATCAGTGCCGAATTAACAACGCTCACCGCCAGTCGTGCGCGTAGCAGTGGCCAGAGCAGATCAAGCTCGGTGATAGTCAATGGCCAGACGGCGTGATAGCCCTTCACCAGATCACTCAAACAGCGCAGGGGATCAGGCTGATCGAGCAGGGCATAAGCGGCGGCGATAGCGAGTTCGCAGATCCGTGGCGCCGAACACAGATCGCCGAAGTCGAGGATGCCGCTAATGCTGACAACACCTTTGGGCGAAGCCGACACGAGCAGATTGTAGTCGTTGAGATCGTTGTGGATTGCAGTGTGGGGCAACGCGCACAGCGTGGACTTCACGCCGACGTAGTCGTGCAGTGCTGCCGCAGCGAGCTGGCGTCGGTCGGGATCGACAATAACGGCGATCTGATCAAGTGCCCACTCCGCCTGCAGGAGATTCCACTTGAGCGGACGGCTCAGAGCCGGGTGAGTAAAGGTCATCAGCGCCTGATCGAGTTGGGCTGCCCGTCGTCCCAGATCGGTGCGCAACGCGGCTGTATGCGGTCGAAAGGTCGCATACACCTCACCAGGGAGAGCAGTAATCAGCCAGATCAGCCGATCATTGGCGGCAACATATGCCGCGCCGGTATGGGTACGCACAAGACGCGGCACCGGCAGATCGGGGGCTACCGTAGCAATGTGTTCAAGCGCCGCACATTGCAGTTCGACCAGCGCCGGATCGCAATCCGGTCGCATCACCTTGAGTACGTATTGGGTCGCGTTGTCCGTTGTGACGAGCAGGTTGAGGTCGTATTCGCCGGGTAATGGCGTGAGTGTGCCGTGAATATGGTAGTGATGGGCAAGCAGATCTGACCACGACATACGGGTATACTCCATGCAAGTTCGTAGCCAGATTGTAGCACAGGTAAGGGTAGCTATTGCGCCTGGCGCGGCACGGTGGGGAGTGGCATGCTCGCCCACCTTCCTGGGAGCCGGGAGCGCAAGCCTCTGGCTCGCATGACCGCACGAACTGGATGACGGAACGCACAGCGCTGTGCGTTCCGTCGCTTGTTGAACAGGAAAGTAGTTCGTTCTAATTCATCACCAGCGGGATATACACCTCGTGGGTGGGAAGTGATGGTTCAGTCGTCGGCGTGGGGGTGGTCGGCGTCACCGACGGCGTAGGGGTGGTCGGCGTCACCGACGGCGTAGGGGTGGTCGGCGTCACCGACGGCGTAGGGGTGGTCGGCGTCACCGACGGCGTGGGGGTGGTGGGCGTCACCGATGGCGTAGGGGTGGTGGGCGTCACCGACGGCGTGGGGGTGGTCGGCGTCACCGACGGCGTGGGGGTGGTCGGCGTCGCCGATGGCGTGGGGGTCGCCGTCGGCACGAAATTGGCTGTCAGGACGCGATCACCCGTGGCAACGAAGCTGTAGCTGGCTGTTGTTGCAACAACTGTTGCCCCTTCTGTCCAGTTTACAAAGGTGTAGCCGCTGGCCGGGGTTGCGTTCACAGTGACGGTTGCGCCGTGCAGATAGGTACCGCCACCGATCACTGCACCGCTACCGGTTGGGTCAGCCTGAACGGTGATCTGGTACTGTGGCCGGGCATCAATGTGAATGGCGAATGCATCCTGCGCGGCCAGGGTATAGTTGACGATCTGACCGCTGGCATTGACCTCAATCAATGCACTGGCCGGCGCCGGTGTGTTGGTACCGGGCAGGACACACTTCCCGCCCTGGAAATCGTACTTCGTCACGTCACAGTAGAAGCCGGCAGGCAGGCCGGTCTGGTAGGTCGTTGGTGCGGCTACCGATCCGTTGTTGATGGCGACAAAGCCCTTGTTGCCACGCCCAAAGGCAATATGGTTGGTTGGGGTTCCCCCAATATTCTGCCAGTTCGTTACCGGTTCGCCGTGCGTGGTCTGGCGGAACTGCACCATATTGGCAATTGCCGGATAGCGGTGTTCGCAAACCCACTTGCCGAGATCACCACCGGTCACCGGGTTCGGGTACGTACCGGCACAATTGGCCGGATAATCGCCTGCGCTCTGCCCGGCACCGTAGACCGGACGTGTATCGGCACCCAGCCCCGGCCCCCAGGTTGTACCACCATCGTTGCTACTCGGCGGACCAAGACTATCTCCGGCATTGCTGTTGGGGTTGGTTGTCCAGTAATAGCTGGACATGATAGACGGGTGGCCGTAGGGGTAGGCCAGCGTGAAGATATTGGCCAGCACGTGTGCCCGACCGTCGCGATGGTCAACGACACAGCCACCACCGGGACCGTGCCCGCGCTGGTTGTCGTGGTTGTCAACGAAAATCTGGGCGAAGTGCGAGGGCAGTAGGTTCGTGGTGAAGTTTTGCAGATTGCTGAGCGATCCACCACAATTGAAGGTATTCCCGATCACGCTAATACTGTAGGCAAACTCGGTGACGTCTCCGTAAGGCGTGTATTCCCAATCGCGTATCCGCTCATTGGGATCCATGTCAATGACTTCACTGAAGATGTACGGACGACCGCCGCCGGGGAGGGTCAGCCCATCGAGAATGGCACCGACCTCGTGCGCGGCCATGTGCTTGGCAGCATCAATGCGGAAGCCTTTGACACCGGCATTGAGCAGGGCTTGCAGGTAAGCACGCAGCTTCGTCTGCACAGTGCTCTTACCGGTATCGAGGTCTGGCAGGCCGGCTAACTGACAATACTGGACCTGATAGCGATCACTGTAATCGCTAATCAAACAATCGGCGTGAAAATCATCGGGCAGGTATTGCGTCCCGTAAAATCGTGAGCCTGCCGGTTGCGACTGGTAAGTGGTACCGGCAGTGCCGGTTGGTGGTGTGCCGACCTGAATGTCGGCCATGTGGTTGATCACCGCATCGACAATGACGGCAACCCCGGCAGCATTACAAGTGTTCACCATCTGCTGGAACTCAGCCCAGGTACCGCTGCGGCTGGTAAAGCGGGTGGTGTCGTGAGTGACCGGTTGATACCGCGCCCACCAGGGGAAGTCATTGGCCGGATTGCCACCCAGATCAGCGGTTGGCACAATATGCTCGTTCGGTGGCGAGACCTGCACCCCGGTGTAGCCTTTTTGACCGAGGAAGGTGCATTCTTTTGCCACATCACTCCAGCGCCATTCAAAGAGGTGGACGAAGACACCACCATTTGGTTCGATTGCACTATCTGCACTGGGAATGATCGTGATCAGGCCATCGCGCTGGTCATCATCGGCAGGATTACCGTTGATGTTGTAGCTGTTCGCTTTCCACTTCGGCGCTTCGCCCGGCTTCTTGCAGTAGGTGGTAAAGCCATACGTTCCCGGTGCCAGCGCCTCCAGCGTCGCTTTGGGAATGGTCGCCCGATACTCGTCGTTATTCCCAACGTCGGTATTGTAGGTCATCGGCAGATCAGTCCACGATTGACCGTAGCGACCCCAATGCAGGTAACATTCGATCCCCGCACCCTGGCCCGGCCCTGGCGTCACCCCTGCTTCGTAGACCTGCACGAAGACATCGAATCCGGCAGGAGCGAAATTGTTCTCATTGATCGCGTGGGCGACACCGCCGCGTGGGTACATCAATCCAACCCAGTCGATGCTGCTCGGCGGCTCCATCGGCTGCGTTGAAACGAAGACAACCGTCGTGCGCGCCGGGATGGTAAAGGTGTCGGTCGCGTCGTTGAACGTCGCGGTTGCGATCACCGGATCGTCGTCAATACCGTTGGTGTGCAGTGGATGCAGAACAAACCCGTTCGCATTGGGAATGGTGATCGATTGCGCAACCTTGTTGGCGTTGAAGAAGACCAGAATGTTCTCCCAATTCGGGTCGAGATCGGGCGCGACCTGATCGGAGAGCCGCATTACCAGCAAGGCATCGCGACTGTTGTCGGTGTTGTAGTGCGAAACACGGGCATTCACGTCGGCTTCGCTGGTCAGGCGGAAGAGCGGCGAACTCATACGCAGCCGCAATGTCTCGCGCAGATGCGCCGCCGCCGCATTCATATCGGCAGTAGTGGGATCGAGAGCTGTGTTGTTGAGCAAGGGGGTCATGACGCCCCAGCGCGAACTGTTATCCCAGGCCGGCGGCAGCCCACGTCCGAAGTTGTTCGCGCTGCGATCCCAGTAGACGCGGTTAAACCAATCGCCCGAATCGTAACTGTTGCGGTCGAGCGATTTCGAGCGCAGGATGTCCTGCCCCATATGGAAGAAGGGAATCCCCTGCGCCAGGCCGATCAGACTCACTCCCATATTCTGGCTGCGCACCCGATCACTCATTGTGGTGGTGGGAATGCTACTGCCGATCCAGCCCGGATTGCCGCTACCGTCGCCGTTGGGCAACTTGAAGACGTTCTGGTCGAAGAGGGTCTCGTTATCGTGTTTTTCAACGTAGTTAATCGCTTCTTGCGGATCGTCGGTGAAGGGATTACCCTGCCCGTTCCAATCGGTACCGCTGCCGCGCAACGCTGAACGCAGCGTATCCATGGTAGCGTGCAGATCGCTCTGGAAGCGGTTGGGGTAGTTGTAACCGTTCCAATCGTAGCTCAGACCGTTGATGAAACCCTGGCGACGAATACCAACCGGGTCGGTGCTGTAACCACCATGCGCGGCATCACGAATGACATCGTTGAAGACACCGATACCGCTGCCGGTCATGTTGTGCTTGTGCGCATAGCAGTGCGGGCAAACGGTCAGCCCTTTGTCTCTGGCCGAACCGAAATCCCAGCCTTCGCCGTACAGGTAGATCGTGCTGCCATCAACGCCATGGGTGGAGAGGTTCAGTGCCTGCACTGCTGATCGCACATTGAGCATGTTCTGGCGGGTATGCAGGTTCATCAGATCGAAGCGGAAGCCATCGATCTTGTACGCAGTCGCGAAGCGCACGACCGTATCGATCATGAGCTTCTCCATCATGGCGTACTCGGTGGCCGTATCGGCACAGCACGACGACTGGTAAAGCGTGCCATTGGTATCGTAGCGATAGTAGTAGCCGGGAACAATCTTATCGAGTACCGATTTATCATCTTGCCCGCTGGCGGCAGTGTGATTGTAGACCACATCCATCACCACGCGCAGGCCGTTCTGGTTAAGGGTTTGCACCAGCTCACGGAACTCGCGGATGCGCGTCACGCCATCCGGATCGCTACTGTACGCGCCTTCGGGAACACCGTAGTGGTATGGATCATAGCCCCAATTGAAACTATCGGTTTGCCGGGTCGCACCAACTGCCGCCTGGGGATTGCTCGAAGCCCGGTCGGTCGCCGGGTTGAACGAGATGGTGGGTTCGCTGCGCTCAGCAGGATTCTCGATCACCGAGGCGATATCGAAGGTTGGCAACAGATGAATATGGGTCAGACCGGCCTGCCGCAGTTGCAACAGATGGTTCATCCCATCAGAGAGGGTTGTATTCGGGTGAGGGCCGGCGCCATCGTAGGTAAACGCCCGATACGTACCCCGATCAGCGGCAGCGACAGTGCTATCGTTGGCGCTGAAATCGCGGATATGCACCTCGTAGATCACGATGTCTTCAGGGTTGGTCAGGGCCGGCTTGCTCAGTGTATCCCAACCGGTCGGCTTGAGATCGGCATCGTCGAGATTGACAAACTGACTCCGCACATCATTGGCGGCGGCACCGTCCTGCGAGAGACTGACGGCGTAGGGGTCGGTGACCAGGTTCGTGACCACTGCATCGAGTGCCGGAACATAGACCTCGACCGCGAAGAGATAAAACTGACGATCCCAACTCGCATCGCCGGTGACACTCCAGACGCCACTCGTCGGATCGAGCGTCATCGGGTGATCGGTGTAGGTCGTCGTCGTGGAGCTGGCAAAACGGCGGAGAGTAACCGTTTTCGCCGTCGGTGCCCACAGCCGAACCGTGGGAACGGCACCGCTATAGCTCACACCCAGGGTTTGAGTTGTCGCGTTGGCGGCATAGAGATCATCAAGCACCCCCTGAATCTGGACACGAGTGGCATCAATCCGGTTCCCACTGCCATCGTAGGCGGCGACGACCAACTGCCCGCGCAACAGATGCCAGGCGGCGTCGGTGGTCAGACCGGTCAGCAGGCGGGTGAGACCGGTTGCATTCGGATTTTTGCTATAACCACTCACCGTCCCGCTAGCTGTCAGAGGCAGATAACACGGTGTGGCCGGGGTGGGTAGCGTACACAGCGTCGTTTCGGCAGCCGTCGTCATCCCGCCGTCAGGATCGTACAGCAAGCGAAAACTGCTGGCTGCACCACCGTTCCAGGCTATCGTTGCCAGATCGAGCCAGAGTGCCCGACTCTGCGCAGGGGCAATAGCGCTCGTACCGCTACTCACCGTGTAACTATAATTGCTCCCGCCGTTGGTATCGGCGTTTATCGTCATGAGATCGGCATCAGCGCCGGCAATACTGCTCGTATTGGCCGAACTGAAGACATAATAACTGACCGTCGTACCGGCAGCTTGGGCCGGAATCGTAGCGCTGAACGAACTACCACTACCGGTCATCTGAACAACTGTTGAAGCGCTCCAGTTACCATTGACGGCATAGCGAAGCCAGAAGGACTGTTGAACCGGTGAGGTACCGCTGGTCGTCGCCGTAACGGTCACCGCCTGACCGGCAGTTGGTGCTGTCGGCGAACGGCTCACCCCGCTGATCGTAGCCGGAGCGGCGTCGAGTTGAAAGACCACGCCGCGCGTATTACCGTCCCACTTGAAGACGTACACACTGTTATTCGTGTGGGCAAATCTAAGATTACGCTCATCATAGCCGCCAGTGCTGAGACCGGTGAAGATCGTGCCGAACGTAATCGTATTCGGCGCATCTTTCCCGTACCACTGTTCGGTGTCTTTGAAGAACTTGAACTCAACTTGCGAAAGACTACTGTTATTAACCGGATTACTTACGTACACAAAGGTTCCGCCCAGGCTGGACGACATTAGGAGGGGATTCCATGAACTGAAGTTTCCTCTGACGGCTTCGCCGGCGGCGAGGACTGGGGGCGGTAGCAGGGTGACGAACAACCCGAAGACAATGAGGAGGGCAAGGAGTGTTCGCTGGCTACGATGATACACGGCACGACCTCTCTAGTGCAACTGAGCAATGTGACTTCGTTGGCGCTTGAGTTATTGGTGGAAACCGGTATCACTATACCATAATTTAATTTTTTATGCAATAGTATTGTTGGCAACGAATTAAAAACAACCGGCATGCGGAACGTGTTCTTGCCGTATCCCCCACACCCCCTGGCCCTCGTGTCGCTCCCACCAGGGGCAAGGCGCAGAGGAATGAATTTCGGTCGTGCGCCGCAACACCGTCGCCTCTAGCGAGAGCAGGCTCCTGCTCTCTGCGAGATCAGGGATGGGCAGAAAGGCTAACGCAAATTTGGCCGCATCAGGAAGCACTAGCGCAAACCCCAGTCACCCCTCTCCCGCGTAGCGGAAGAAGGGCCGGGGGTGAGGGCATTTCTGAGAGGTTTCAGCCGGTGGCTGCAATTGTGGTCACGAGGGTATTTGTTGCACCCGCGGCCTGTAATGCCGCCGCAATAACCGGTGCCTGATCGGGGGTAGTGAGTGCCAGCATCACCCCACCCCAACCGGCACCGGCCAGTTTGGCACCCAGAGCGCCGGCTGAACGGGCAGCGGTGGTCAGGCAATCAAGTTCTGCCGATGACACGCCAATGTCGCGGAGCAATTCGTGATTGGTGTTGAGTAGCGTTCCCAACGTCACCACATCCCCTTCGGCAAGGGCAGTTCGTGCAGCAACGACCAGCGTTGCTACCTGGTCGAACAGTGCTTCATAGCGAGCAGGATCGGCTTGCCAGCGCTCGCGCACAGCACCAACCGGTAAGCGTGTGGGGCTACGCACACCGGTATCACCGACCACCAGAGTCAGGGGAGTGCCAATGACAATCGGCTCGATGAGTGGTGGTTGATCAGGACGGCGTTGAAACCAGATAGGCTGTTCAAACGCAACAACGGTATTGTCAATGCCGCTCGGTGTGCCGTGATACGCACGTTCACTCTCGTAGACGATGGCAGAAATCTCTGCCGGTGGCAGAGTTTGACCGCCGTAGGCCAACAGCTCTCGCACAATTGCCGTGGCAATTGCGGCGCCACTGCCCATCCCACTGGCAATTGGGATGGCAGAGCGAATTGTGATCTCGACATCAGCCGGCAGCCCGAAACGTTCGACGACAGTGGTGACCAGCCTGCTGAGTGGATCGGTCGGCTGTTCGGCCACGCGCCACCTGCCACCGAGATCAGGGGCATGGATCATCGGCCCACTCCCGGCAGGAGATGGCGCTACGGTAGCCGTGGCGCGAATATCGGCCAGTGGCAGAGCAATCGCCGGACGACCGTAGACGACGGCGTGCTCGCCACAGAGGATGAGTTTCGCCGGTGCCGTTGCCATCGCTTAGCTGCGGATTGTAGCACCCAGTTCCCGTTCGAGACTGGAAATGATCTTCTTGCGAATCTTCGCCAGTGTCTCGTCGAGAAGGGTGCGGTCGGGAGCCCGGAAAGTCAGGTGATAGGTAAGACTCCGCTTGCCTTCACCAACTTGTGGCCCACTATACCGGTCGAAGAGGACCAGGCTCTCCAGGTATTCGCCGGCACTACGCTGAATGACGCTCCGAATCTGGGCTTCAGTCACCGTTTCGTCGGCAACAATGGAGAGGTCCTGCGTACTGGCCGGGAAGCGCGAAATTGGCCGGTAGACCGCCTGTCCGGCATGGACGAACAGGGTTTCCAGATCAATCTCGGCCAGCACGATGCGCGGTACCGTCACCTCAAGCCGGGCACGTACCTGTGGATGGGCTTCGCCAAGCACACCAACGACCTGCTGCTCAACCGCCCGTCCACGCCCGTCACGTTGCGTGGTGAGCACAAGCGTCGCTGACCGACCGGGGTGGAAGCGCTCGTCGTCGGTGAGCGGCACAAAGCTCAGCCGGTCGGACAGCCCCAGGCGTTCACCAAGCAGCTCGACAATCCCTTTGACATCGTAGAAATCGAGCCAGTCGCGGTCGGTGCTCAACCAGCTCTCTGGCTGGCGAGGACCGGCGAGAGCGATTGCCAGACGCCGGGGTTCGTCGGGTAGCCAGCGATCATCCTGTCCTGGTTGGGCAAGTGGGAGATACACCCGCCCGATCTCGAAGACTGTCGAGCGTTCGCGTTCACGGAGGTTCATCGCCAGCGCTGCGGCAATTGAAGGCAGCAGCGAGCGGCGCAGGTAGACATGCTCTGGTGTGCTGGGATTGCTCAGCTTGAGGTAGCGATCAGCTATCGCTTCAGATGGGTGGACCCTGGCAACCAGCTCCATATCGATCAGCGAATAGGTGATCAATTCGGTCAGACCGGCGCCGGCCATCAGATCACGAACCTGCTCCTCAAGCTCGATAGCGCGCTGGGTCGCCGGTGGCGGCAGCTCGTCGGCCAGTCGGGTATCTGGGATGCGGTCATAACCGTAGATGCGAGCAATCTCCTCGCACAGGTCAGCCGTCATGGTCACATCTTGTCGAAATGAAGGCACCTTCACGCGCACTGTCGGTTCAACCGCCAGCATGGCAAAATCACCGACCGTTGCACTTCCCACCACCGTACACTCAAAGCCAAGACGGCTGAGCATGTCGGCAATGGTATGGCTATCGAGGTGAATGCCGAGGAGCCGACGCACTTCGGACGGAGGTAAATCAATCGTCACCGACTGCCACGGACGCGAGTAGACATCGATGAAATCGGCGGCAATGGTGGCACCGGCGTAGAGACGCATCAGTTCGAGACAGCGACGCAGCGCGATAGGGGGCAACTCGTAATCTACCCCGCGTTCAAAGCGGCGTGATGCCTCACTAGGCAGCTTCAGGCCACGGGCGGTACGTCGGATCTGTACCGGTTCCCAGATCGCCGCTTCCAGCAAGACATTCGTTGTTGCCTCGCTTACCTCTGAACTTGCACCACCCATCACACCCGCCACCGCCAGCGGCCCGGTCTCATCGCAAACCAGCAGGGGCGGATGGGTTAAGCCACTCTCATCACCAGGGGTTAAATCACGGTCACGGTTATCGAGCGTGGTCAGGCGTTCGCCAGGCTGGGCCAGCCGCACAATCAAATGACGATTGGCAACCCGGTCGGCGTCGAAGGCGTGGGTTGGTTGGCCCCACTCCAGCATCACATAGTTGGAAATGTCAACAATATTGTTAATCGGGCGCATCCCGGCATTGATCAGCCGGCGCTGCATCCAGAAGGGTGACGGACCGATCTTGACGCCTTCTGCCAGCCCGACCATAAAGCGCGGACAGAGATCGGGGGTAAGCACAGTCACTGCGGCCCGCCCAATCAGCGAAGGGCCGGTTGCCTCAACCTGTGGTTCGGGGATATGCAGTGGTGCACCGGTGAGGGCGGCAACTTCGCGGGCCACACCAACAATAGAGAGACAACGAGCGAAATTAGGCGTGAGATCAATTTCAAGCACTACTTCGCCTAAATAATCGCGTAACGGCATTCCGACCGGTGCGTCATCGGGCAAAATCAAAATACCTTCGTGATCCTCACTCAACCCCAGCTCTTTCTCGGAACAGAGCATGGCATCGCTCATCACGCCACGTACCGGGCGGCCCTTGAGTTTTGTAATCACCCACCCTTCAGCGTGACCATCGTACAACTGCGCACCTTCGCGAGCGAATACCGCCTTGAGCGGATGAGTTAAACGCCCTTGATCACGGTACTGAAACAGATTGGGGGCACCGGTCACCACCGTATGGGGCTGCGCGGCACCGTAATCAACGTCGGCCAGCACCAGGCGATCTGCGTTCGGATGCGAACGAACCTCCAGGACGTTTGCCACCACGATCAGTTCGGGATCCCAGGGCAAAGGGGCACCTTCAACGCCGATACGATGAATCTGAGCGACCTCCATACCGCCAAAGGTCAGGCGGCGGGCCAGTTCCTCGACCGGCAGATCAATTGTTACAAATTCTCGCAACCACGACAGTGGAACTCTCATATGCTCCTCGGTGTAGCAATCTGGCTGCTGCGATTGTAGCCATGGCCCTGCGGACTGTCAAGAGTGAGCACCGGGAAAGCGATAGGGTTCCATCACCCTGTTCAGACACAACGCACCGTGTAGCCACCTATTGCGTCGATTATCTACCGATGGCAGGGATTGGAAACCTGCTCCAGCCTCGCTATGCACAAAGCCTTGCGGTAGATTGATGGGAAATCAGGCAAAGTGGCGAATGTAATGCACCTGGCAGCGTACATGTGAAGAGTACGATTTCTGCGCTTCAAACCACACGACACTATCTGCAATCTTACGAACCCATCATATCATCTCAACGTGTGGATCAGACTGCTACGCATGATACAATACCGCGTGTGTCCGCGCAGATTAGACGAGAAGACCATGACCCAACCTGAACCGAATCAAAACCCTCTACCCCAGGTACCAGCACGTACCGCGCCCCCGCCAACCCAATCGCGCAGTTGTCTGAGTCGGCTGATCGGATTCATCGGCTGGTTATTCACCATTGCCATAGCGGTGGGACTGGCACTGGTTGTCGCAGGTGGCATTCTCTACTGGGCAGGTGTCGATCTGACCACGCCACAGCAAATTCGCGAGGCCAATGAGGGCGTGCAGACGCTCCAGGCGCTTACGACCAGCCAGGCGGAGAGTATTGGTCAGCTTCAAACTGCTCAGGCCCAGACCCTGAGCGATCTGAACGGTGCGCGTGAGCGGATCGATGAACTGGAAGTACAGGCTGATGCGCTGGCGACAGCGGCAACAGCCCAGGTCGGCCAGGCTGCCACTGCCGTAGCGCTGGGCCGGGCATTGCAAACAGCGGTTGCTGAAGCGGTTGTCCTGCAAGATCAGTTGGCAGAAGAGCGCGTCCTGGTAGCGGTCGTTGCAACCGTCCAGGCCCAGCAGAATGAGCGCATTCGTGAGGTTGAGCTACGGAGTGAACGTTTGATCCGATTTCTGAATCGACTGAGCGACATTGCCGGCGACACGGCAGAGGATGTTACAACACCTACGCCACTTGCTACACCACCCGCCGTTTCGCCGACACCGACCAGTACAGTGCAGGTAACACCAACGCCGTAGCATCAACTCTTGCTCAACAGTGTGCATCGTTCAGGTGTCATATCTGGGTTGGAGTGCCTCCAAACGTGCCATTCGCAAGGAACTGGAGATTCATCAGGGGCGTGGATGCAGAGCAACCTGATGCGACGATGAGGTAGGGGCACGGCATGCCGTGCCCCTACCCTTTCTCTGCTACCAGCAGGTGGTAGTGAGCTGTTCATTCACTACGGACGCATGTCAGTACTTTCCCCTTCAGGGTAGGGTATCCATAGCCGCCATACTCTTCATATACAAGGGACGCAGGGCATACGTGATTTGAAGTACACTGGAGGCCAGTGCAGGAAGTTCCAGAGTACTTCATCATCTGTCACCTGCGTATCACCGATGATGCTCTACTCGCGGCCAATAGCTGCTTCGGTCAGTAAACGCACAACCTGTTCGAGAGCACGGCGGGCACGTGCCAGCGCCAGCGTCATATCGGCCAGGACAGCTTCAGCCAGCATAAAATTAGCCAGATAACTCTGCCGTAATGTCTCGAAGAGGTCTTGTGCTTCTTCGAGACAGGTTTGTGCCTGTTCGAGGGCGTGCTCGCTCTCATCACGCTGACGGGCAGCAACCATCGGCCAGCGCCCGTTAATCTCGGCGCCACGCACGACAGCCATATGCCGCCGCATACGTTCAAGGTCGGCAAGGGCGTCGTACACGGCCCGTTCGGCAGTGACAATCAGCACCCGACACAAATGGACATTACGACCGAGTTCGGCACGTACCTCATCCAGCGTACTCCGGGCCTGAAGGATGGCCTGAGCCGCCTCTTCCGCCACGCGGATCAGTTCCACCCTCTCGGTCTCCAGTTCGGTTGGCCAGCGGCGCGGTATCGTCGGCATAATTAATCGCGCTCCTTCGTGGTCGGCGCAAGTACTCTTCGGCTGCGCGGCGACGCAAGACATTCTCGCCTAACTGCCAGAGAATGATAGGAATGCCCGCAGCCACAAAACTTCGCCATACCAGGTCTTCATAGCGGCGCCAGTCAAGGCTGCCAAGGCGACGAGCCGCCAGGGCAACCGGCGCCAGCGAGAGAACGACCCCGCCGGCGACCTCTGCCCACAGGTGATCGGGCAACACTGTTGGGAAGCGGCGCTCGATCAACTCGAGTGTAGCTGCGTAGACAGTTGATAGCCCCATAACCTGAAGTGGGAGTTGCACAGCCAGATGATCGGCATTGGTCACAGTATTCATGGTTGCGTCGCTGTTCACTGTTTGCATTGCGGGGTTCCTTTCGGGTTCTTGTTGGACATCATTTTAGCACAGGTCGTTCGATTTGTCTAGCCGTCAGGTTGTTATTGGGTGCTTGTTGGGATGTAGTTAATCTACCTCATGAAACTCCTCCTGCATCGTTCGATCAATATTTTGGCGTATTAGTGCGGTTTGGTGTTATAATACTACATATTGTAGTAAAGTCAAGTCCCCAGGAAGAACCCGGCAGAGGGCTAGACGACTCGAATATTATATGCTATAGTATATGCAGTATACCAACAACAACCTGAAAAGAACCCCAATAGCTCCCGTTATTGTACAATGAGGCAGACATGCTACTTGGTACATGGGACGTGACACTCGATGAAGCCGGCAATCTGACGCTCCCTATTCCGCTACGCCCGCTGCTCTTCCCCGGCGTCGTGGTTACCCGTGGGTTCGAGCGCTGTCTGCATCTGTGCCCGGAACCATTCTGGCGCGGGCTGGCCCGACGGGTGAGTAGTCTCTCGCTGAGTGGTGCCGACGAACGCTGGCTGCGCCGGTTGCTGTTTGCCGATGCCCACGTGCTGGCGATTGATGAACAGGCAACTATCACCCTCAGCGAGTCGTTGCGCCGCTACGCTACGCTGGAACGACACGCGGTGTTGGTCGGTATGGATCAGTATCTGGAGCTGTGGAGTCCTGAACGCTGGCAGGAGTGTCAGGCAACCCTGCTGGCTAACGCAGGCCGCTGGTCTCGTCGTGACTGGACGGTGGTCGGTCTGGCAGAAGGTGGTATTTCTTTGTGATCGTATTTACTACAGTACATAGTAGAAAGGCGAACCGATGAGAATGCAGCTCTGATCCGCCCGCTCCAGGGCCGAGGCTGAAGGCCGGGTGACCATATTTAGACGGCGCTTTCTGGTGATCGTATTTACTACAGTACATAGTAGAGAGGAGGACCAATGAGAATGTAGCTCTGATCCGCCCACTCCAGGGTTGAGGCTAAAGGCCGGGTGACCATATTTAGACGGCGCTTTCTGTGTGGTTATGTTTACTACAGTACATAGTAGAAAGGAGGACCGATGACAATCTAGTCTGATCCGCCCCAGGGCCAGGACTGAAGCTCGGGTTACCACGTCAGGCGGCGCTTTCCGGTGATGTTTGTCTACGATACTTGCACAGGAGGGAGGATTTTCAATGATGACCCGCTCGCATCCCAATACTCTTCATTCATCATTGCACCGACCAACGGCCAGCGCGGCAATCGCCCGGCAACGGTTACGTCAGACGTTACAACGTGATCGCCTGGCTATCGCCGAGCGGCAACCTGACCAGCAACTACTCAGCAGGTTACTCGAGGCCGAGGTGCCGCACTCGTCGAGTGAACGTTAGAGGATGTCTTTCTGATGGTGTAAGAGGGCTTGTAGGAGTACTGAGCATTATGTGCCGTGCTTTCGCCAGGCGATAGTTTGTATTATTCCGCAATAGTTGTGTTGCCTGCGAAGGGCACTGCTTGCGCGGTTCGATCAGGTCGGTTCTACCCTACAGCTCTCGTTTACCCTGCAACCAATACCGGCAAACGCTATGCGATCAACATACCAGCCCGTCCTGCTGTCTATCGATTTCAGTTCGTACCAACGTGGTTTCTTCGTGCGTTGGGAGTCTAACGAAGTGATTGATATTACGCAGAGCCAGATGCCGATGCCGATTGCCGAAGCCGATGTGCCGCTGGTTTTGCGCGCACTCGATGTCTTGCAAGACCCGGCATATCCCCACCCCTGGACAGCCGCCCAGGAGACGGCATTTATGTTTAGTCAGGCAGAGCAGGATCGGCTCCGTGAACTCAATTTTTGGGATGAAGATAATCGGGCACCGGTTGATTTGCCACGACGGGTCGGGCGACGGCTCTTTCGCGCACTCACGCACGATAAGCGTGGTGCCGAGGCGTTGAAGATTGTGCGAGCCTACGCCCTGGCTGTTGATCGACCGCTCCTGATTTCTTGCCACTTTCACGCTCACGCACCAGCCGATGTCGCACTGGCTGCGTTGCCCTGGGAATTGCTCTGGGCTGATGAACCAACGCCACTGTTGACGGAGCGTCGCCTGGCGGCGACGATTGAACGACGGTTGAAGCATACCGGTCCTCCACCTGCACCAACCCCAGGGCGTGGTGCGCTGCGGATTCTCGCGCTCTCACCACAGGCCGGTATTCCGATGGAACTCCGCCAAATCGAGCGGAGTGCGCGTATGCACGCCCTGCAACCTCTGCTCGAACGGAATCTGGCCGAGGTTCGCGAGCTGAGTCCCGTTTCCCGCCGGGAGCTGGAACGTGTCGTCCGCGAATGGTCTCCTGATGTCATTCACTACTACGGCCACGGTCGCTATGAGCAGGGGAGCGGGGCACTGCTGCTTGACCACGAACGTGGTGGCGAGGAATGGACGCCACCAGATGCGCTTGCGGCTGCATTTGGCGGTGTGCAGATGGTTGTGCTCCACGCCTGTCAGGGCGCTATGGCAACCCCAGGCGCAACCCTGCTCAGTAGCGTCGCACCGGCACTGAGTATGGCCGGCGTGCCGGTGGTGATTGGGATGCAGTTTACGATTCGGGCCGACGCCGCTACCCGCATCGCCAGTATTGTGTACGCCGGTCTGGCCCAGGGACGGAGTGTTCAGGAAGCGTTGGCAGCTGCCCGCATTGCCCTGTATGTCGGTGAAACCGATCAGGTGTCGTGGTTTGTGCCGGCCCTCTATGTGCGTAGTCGCAGCCACGGTCCAATCTACCTGCGCCCACCCACCGACCAGCCACCGGTTCTTACGCTTGGCCCATCGTTATCATCGCAGCCTCGCCATCCACATATCCGGCGTTTACGCATTCAAGAGGAATGGGCACGTCAGCGTTTGCAAGCAGATCGGCAGTAAGGGAATCTGCCGGCGCTGTTGAACATATATCAGGTGAGTCATGTATCAGATTGAATGGCTAGGAATGACGCGCAACAATTTCAAGCCCGGCACCCCTGATCGCATCCGTATGGTGGTGTTACACGCCACCGCCGGCACCTATCCCGGTGATCTGAAGTGGCTGCGTCAGGGTGGTGCGCCAGGCCGTGAAGTGTCTGTGCATTACTACATCAATAAACGTGGACACATTGTGCAACTGGTTGCCGATCACGATATTGCCTGGCACGCCGGTGTCAGTCGTTGGGAGGTGGACGGACGTACCGTCTACGGCTGTAACGATGTGTCGATTGGGATTGAGTTAGAGAACCGGAACGATGGTCGCGATCCGTATCCGCCGGAACAGTATGCGGCGGCACGCTGGTTAACCCGCGAGCTGGTGCAGAAGTATCAGATTCCGCCAAACCAGGTTGTCCGCCACCTTGACATTGCCCCCGGTCGGAAGACCGATCCGGCTGGCTTCCCCTGGCAACGCTTTGTCAGTGAGGTGTTTGCCGATCTTCCCGGCGCCCCGACGATGCCGCCGACCGAGCAGATGCGCCAACGGATGCTCGATGTCGCCTATCGCGCCGCCGGGAGTGGCCTGCCCGCGAGCTGGCCCTTCGCTACCACAGCACGTACCCTTCATCTGGGGATGCCGGTGGCCTCGTTAATCGCCCGTCCACCGGCATCACGTGCGGCATCATCACCGAATGATCGGGAACGAGTGTTGTCACTTCCCGATGGCACCCGCTATCTGGTGGAGGTCTACGCTCGTGATGCGCTCTTTGCAACCGTTGGCCCGGATGACACGCTGCGCCCCGATGAGCCAATTCAGCGATTACGTGATGTTCCCGCCAGCCCGCAACGTCTGGCGCTCCTCGACGCTATCTTCCGGGCTGCCGACCCGATCAACGGGTTTCAACCGGGCTGGGCATTCCATCAGTATTTTCTCGACCATGAGGCTGAACTTGGCATGCCAATCAGTCACAACCACCGCCTCGCTCTGGCACCGGGATGGCATGTCGCCTGCCAGCACTTCGCCCTCGACAGCCTCTGCTCGCCGGTTGGTCAGTGGCAGGTAATCTACCGTCTGAGTGATATTCGACGTGCTGCGGCAGGCCAGATGATTCTTCCCGGTCTGAGTCGTGAGCGAGCCAGGCAACTGGCGAATCTCCTGCTTGATGATCTCTTTGCCCTGCGTACCGGTCGGCGGTATCAGGCTGAGGCGGCGCTCGTGCGGTACGCGCTTGACGAAGATCTGGGCGCACCGCTTGGCCCACCCGAAACAGATGTCGTTGATGGCATCCCCATCGCGTTGATGCCGTTTGCCCTCGATGTGGTGGCCTGTCGCCTGCCGGCACCGGACTGGCCACTCGACCGGCCACTGCCACCGGGCAATCCGTTCGGTCGTCTCACCGCATTGCTCAGCTCACACCGTCAGGGCGTATCCGGTGTTATCCGATTATCACGGATGCACAATCCGCGTTCGCTCCCGGTGATGCAGGCAACCCCGTTGGTGGGATCACCCCGACCTGATCGCCCGTTCATCGATGTCAGTCTCTTTGCCGGTGACGGTGAGGTACGTCGGCGAGCGATTGATACCATTGTCGTTATCCCAACGCCAGGACCGGCGAGCCTGGCACTGACGCAGGCGCATACGGCTGCGCGCTGGCACTACTACATCGATCATACCGGCACCGTCTTTCGGTTGCGGCACGAACGCTATGTTGCGCGGGCTGCCCGTGGTATCGGCCTGCCTGCCGAACAGCTCGATCAACGGGCACTGGTCATTGCTGTTGAGGGTGAACTTGACCACGCCCCGCCGACACTTCGTAAAGCAGCAAAGGCGCTCATTCAGTTACTCTGCCGACATTTTCAGATTAGCAGCAACCGGATACACGTAGGCGAAATGACCATGCATTTGTAGGCGGCAATCGGTTCGCTGCCACCTATCACAACATCACAGGAATCATATGCAGTCAACAGCTTCTTCGTTTCACGCCCGCGCCCCGATCAACATCAAGCTGATTGGGCTGGGCGGATGTGGTGGGAATCTGGTCAGTACGCTGAAGCTCCAGAACGATCAGGTGGATCTGGTCGTTGCCAATACCGATTTGCAAGACCTGGCAGGGCGTACCACTATTCCAACCCGTATCTTGCTCGGCCCACAGCAGACCGCCGGAAAGGGAGCGGGTGGGCGGCCTGATGTCGGGGCAGCCGCAACTGTCGAGAGCGAGCCAATGCTGGCGAAGGCATTGAGTGGCGCCGATCTGGTTGTGATTGTCGCCGGTATGGGTGGTGGTACCGGTACCGGTGCCGCGCCGGTGGTCGCCCGGCTTGCCCGTCAGCTCGGAGCATTGACCCTGGCCTTTGTTACGATGCCGTTTCAGGTCGAAAAGGGACAGCGGAGCCGGATTGCCGAACAGGGACTTGCCAGTGTGAGCAAAGAGGCTGATGCTGTGGTTGTGGTTTCCAATCAAAAGATTTTGAATTTTGTCGATCCGCGGACAACCCTATCGGTTGCGCTGACGTACAGCAATACGATTTTAGCTGCTGCAATCAGCGGTGTGATCGATCAGCTCTCCCTCCCCTCACTGATGCAGCTCGATTTTTCCCACGTGCGGCAGACCCTCAGTCAGGCCGGACAAACGATGCTTGGGATTGGCAGTGCAACAGGAAGTGATGCTGCCCAGCGTGCGATGCAGCTCGCGCTGAAATGTGATTTGCTCGAAGGAAATTTACAAAAAGCCCGCCGTGTCTTCGCTTCAATCATCGGTGGCAGTAACCTGGGTCTGATCGATGTCCATCAGGCGATTGAGCAGATCCATCGTGTGGTTGCCAATGAGATCGATCTGGTCATCGGTGTTGCTACCTCACCACTGGCGTCGCACCGGGATCGCGTGCGGGTAACGCTCATTGCCAGCGAGGTGGCTTCCTTCCGTCAGTCGCTCTCCTCTGGGCAGGCCAACCCAAAAGCATCTGTCACGCATACGATCTCCAGTAACGATCTACCACCCTTTTTGAAATTGCACCGACGAGGTTGTTTATGATTCTGCATCTCTGCCCAAATGATCCCCTGGTCTCCCTGGTACACGACCTGTTCGGAGCCAATGCCGTGCGGGTGCCTGATGCGCGCATTCGCCCATTGTCGGTCGTTATTCATCGGGATAATCGGAGCGTGTTTCGTGGTTCGTTGTTGCCGCTCCTTACCGACTCCAGTCCATTGAGCGTGCAGCCTGCGGTATCACAATTGATCGATATCAGCGGTCGGCGTTCGCGCCGGATCAGCCTCGACCTCGGCTTGCATATTCTGCGGGGGTTTCTGTACGGCTTCGGCATACCAGCCGCCAGTCTGGCGACTTCGATCCAGGGTGCAGCGACAGTTTCGTTCTCATTTCCCACTGCCATGCGTGTAGCCTACGATGTGAACGCACTGGGCTGGGCATTGGCCGGTCGTGCTATTGATCGCTCGAATCCGGCAGCGGCAGTACTGTTCGAGCAGACACCCTACGAGCTGCTCTTGATCGACTCGGTACTCACCAGTCGTCATATCACCATCACCCTGAGCGGTAGCAAAGGCCAGCGCCTCAATGTCGATATTGATGCGCTACGGCAGATGCTCAACGATCTCGGTGGACAGGTTGGTGTCAGTGGTGATTCCGAACTTGAAGTAACGCTAGCCAGCCCCCATGACTTGACCTTCGCCTTTTCGTGCGTCCGCCTCTTTTTCGACGACGAGGGCTTTATTACTGCCATCCCCCCCGATCTCAATCGGCGGGTGTTGGGAAGTGCCGGCGGACTTACAGTACGGTATACGCCTGACCGGGTGCTCCTCAGTGCCCAGCCTGGCTTATTGGTATGGGATCGCCTGCCAACAATCTCGCCGGAACAGCCTCATTCCGCCCGTCGCTAGCGTCCGTCAGGTGTGGGCACGATCAAAAGCAGAGCGATTCAGGCGGCAACGCGCATGCGCTTCCTGCTGTCAGCGGTTATGACGAGCACCGAACATTCAGGCCATACTGACGACGCGAAAATGCCCGCAGGGAATCAGGGTCGCATACCAAATCTTGCCCCATCCGGTGCATCACGGCCCGGCATCAGATATGGGGCGGGTTTAGAACCCGCCCCTTCCATGTCGGTTCTCATCGCCATGCGAGGGATGCGACGGATGAGGAGGTATCGAAAGGGTATGTCGTGGATCACGTGCCACGCAGTAGATTAGATGTGATATAACACCACGCGACGTTGTGATGAAGACATAGCCTCTATAGTAAGCGACGCGGGCATGGTGGTCAGCCACCATTGTCCCGCGTCGGCTGTCGCACACCCGCGCTCTTCTGACACAGGTGTCATTTCCAGTTTCAAACAGGTATCTGTTACCATCACGAATGCGGTGCCCGATTCCGGGCCGTCCGAATCCAGTCACGCGGTTTGATGCCGAGTAGCAGCCGGATGTAGAGCCACAGCTTCCAGATTACAAAGAGCGGGGTGAAGAGTAACGAGCGGTAAACCGGCCACGGTGCCTTCACCAGGATCAGCCCACTGAGAATGTACACAACCTGACCAAGCAACACAAAACCGGCCAGCGCGAGTGCTGCCGGGTCACCCAGGACGAGGGCGATCAGCAAGAGCAATACACTGGCTCCGGTAACCACCGAAAAGGGTGGAATCAGTTGCTCGATGGCAGCATCGATCAGCAAAAAGCTTCGTCGGCGCAACCCTTCACGCAGCAGTTGCGGCACATAATGGCGCACCATCTCCATCCGTCCGCGCTCCCAGCGCTCATTTTGGGTTTGGGCAGACTTCAGACTATCGGGCATCTCGGCCCATACCACGGTATCGGGCGCAAACATGGCGCGCTCACCCGCCAGAATCAGCCGCATGTGGTACTCAATATCTTCCGTCAGCGAGGCTGTCCAGCGCTGCTGCCGTAGAATGTCGGCGGCAAAGACCATCCCATTGCCCTTCAGGCCGGTCGAGCCACCAAGCACCATGCGGCCCAGAGGGCGGAGGTAGTGCAGGACAATCAAGGCCACCGCACGGATTCCGGCACTCCATGCGCCTTCGGGTTGACGTACCGCATAGTAAGCCTGGATAACTCGTTCACCCTGCGCCAGCCGGGCATCCATCACCCGTAGAAAATTGGTCGAGACCACCGTGTCGGCATCGAGAATGACGACCGCATCGTGCGGTTCCTGGCGCAACCAGATTTGCTGCAACAACCATTCCAAAGCGTACCCCTTGCCACGCAGCGTCTGATCGAATCGTTCGTGGACGATGGCTCCATGCGCGGCAGCAACTGCGGCAGTCTGATCCGAACAGTTATCGGCAACGACGTGTACAGTGTAGAGTTCACGCGGATAGTCGAGTTGTTGCAGATTAGTCAGCAGATCGGGCAACAGGCGCTCTTCATTGTGCGCCGGTATCATGATCACAAAGCGCGTGGTGGGATGCGGACGAAGCGTCGTTGTGCGCCGGGCGAAAAAGGCTGCTCCGGTGAGCAGCAGAAGATAAGCCACCATCCCTGCCAGCACAATCCCGCTGACCCAGAAGATCACCGTCAACAAGCCCCACATCAACGACATCATAGTCGCTCCTTATGCTTACCCGACAGCGGCTCAACACCGACTTCGGTCAGCGTATCGTAGAGAAAATCGGTCAGACGCACGGCATAATGATCGAGGTTCATCTCCTCTTCAACCCGCCGGCGCCCGGCGCGGCCCATACGGGCTGCCTTTTCCGGTTCGGCAAGGAGATGTTCAATCGCTTTCCGCAAGGCATCCGGATCGCGTGGTGGTACGTACAGACCGGTTTCCCCCTCAACGACAACATCGGTCTGGCCGGGTGTTGCCGTACAGATAACGGCCCGCTCCATCGCCATTGCTTCCAGAATAGCCGTTACTCCGGCCTGAAACTCTACCGGTTCGAGCGGCATCACCAGAAATCGGCTATCGCTGTAGAGCTGGCGTAATTCGTATTGACTGAACTTCTGGACACGCACATTGGGTGGAATCGGCTGGTTCCGGGTGGTATCTCTCTGTTTTGACCACGGGCTGGCAGCAGCCACGACCACGTCTGCATCGAGACCATCAACAGCACGCAGGAGAGTCGGGTAATCACGCCTTTCCAGCCCAACTGCGCAAATCTGTGGGCGTGGGGTCTGGCGCGGCGGTGCGTGACGGGGATGAAAAAACCGGTCGTCAACCATAAATGGGGTAAACGGCACTCGTTTAACGGGTAAGCCCCACCGTTGGGTGATAAATCGCTGCTGCCACGTTGAATAGACCATAAAACGGTCAATGTGAGTATGGACAGCAAAACGATCAAGAAAGATCATCTTCTTCGGCACCGACAACACGTGGACAATCATCAGATGGCGGGGCCGCCGGTTGGGCGTAAAATATTTGAGCAGGGCTGCCAGCGGTAAACCAACCTGTTCGCCGTCGGTGACAATCGCCTGATAGCGATGACGACGGGTAAAACAGGCCCAGGCCAGCAGCAGATTCGGCCCTCCCAGGCGCTCAAACAGACGACCGACCGGCCCGCTGGTCTCGCGTGCAATCCGATAATCAATCAAATCGGCGCCGAAGTGACGGGCCAGTTCAAGATAATCGGCGCGCGGGCGCCGACCGGCAGCAATCTGCTGTTCAAGATCAGATGGAATAATGCCTGAAACGGTAAGCAAAACCTGATTCACGCCGGAATCCTCTCTTGCATACGGGCCAGATCGACCTCACCCTTGATCAAATCCAACAGTCGCCCGGCATTATGGCGGGCATCATACATACGTGACACGTGGATCGTTGCCCGCTCGCCGAACCGCAATCGCTCGTCGGGACGGGTGATCAGGCGACGCAGGGCCTCGGTGAGCGCGTTCAGATCGCCAGCCGGGATCAATAAGCCTGTCTCACCATCACGGACAATTTCGGGAATAGCCGCGACACGGGTCGTCACCGCCGGCAAACCGGCTGCCGCCGCTTCCGAAAGCACCATTGGCAGACAGTCGCCGAACGTTGGCAAGGCAAAAATATCGGCCTGGTGGTAGAGCGCCTTCAGTGGGGCACTGTTCGGCTGCATCCCGTGATAGACAAACACCCCCGGCTCGTCCGGCACCTGGTCTTTGGTCACCAGATGCAGTTCAACACCGAGCGGGCGCAGTGCCCGGAAGGCTTCGATCAGCAGCAGCCCCCCTTTGCGTTCGAGATTGGCTCCCACAAACAGAATTTTTACCGGCCCCTCGTGGCGGGTACGCGGCGTCGGGCGTTGCCATTCATGCACATTCACACCGGGCGGGATGACGGTAATCTTATCTGCCGGCACACCGTAGCCCTCGATCAGGCCATCTTTCGCCCACTGGCTCCAGGTGACCAGATGGCGGGCCAGTTGAAAGCAACGTCGGTTGAGCTGCCATTTAATCCGTTCCAGCCAGGGCGGGCCTGGATCATGCTGATAGTACGGGCCGAGCTGATCGTACTGTAACGGAGTGGCATCGAGCGAGACGATGCCGGGGTAGCGCTGCAACCAATCGGCGGCCAGCACAGCCGGCACCTGCGTATGAAAAAAGAGCGCATCAAGGGTCGTGTGTCTGGTCAATCGGCGCAATGAGCGGCGCGCCCGCAAACCGGCACGTACCGTCCAGTTACTTTTGTAGAGCGGTATACGCGCTGCCAGACCATGAGTCTCAAACGGAATGAGTGCCCAATGCGGTCGGACATCAGGATCATTGCTGATATTCGCCTGCAAGTTTTTGGCGTGAGTCACATGCCCCAGGGCCTGTTCGAGCACAAAGCCGATGTTGTAGAGCGCTGAACCGTTCATAGCGTTTCCTGATCCGAATCTTCAGATTGTTCCTGCGCAGCGCAAAGGAAACCGCGATCTACGTTGAGTATAACGAAGAGGTATAACCTTAGTGTTAATGAAATGGGTGATACGCTTGCAATGTTGTCATATCAATCTGGGAAAAATACACTTATGAGGCTAGCAGATTGTTGAGACAGGCTGCGGAGTCTGGTCGGGTAGGTGAAGGCTGTATCTTTGCATACACAACGGTTTGTTGGCAGATCACGATGGCAATATTTACCCATTTGTTATGACAACCCAGGTTACTGTGAGCAGGCTACGGAGACTAGCTGCCAGGGTGAACAGTACGACGTTGCACGCAACACTGGATGGCGTAACTGCACGAACGATGTGGGTAGCAGCCAGTTCCCATCGACGTGCTACGTCACGCCTAAAGGTGGTAACTCGAATTGTACCCATCCTCTGTGTCCTCTGTGCCTCTGTGGTGATATAAGGTAGCAACCTGGGTTATGATACAACTGACATCGCGCTTCCTGATCAACAGAGGAACCGGCATGCTTCTTCGTCTCGTGACCGTTATTTTGCTAACCGGAATGATGGTGGCCTGTTCAGCACCACCGGCCCCAACGCCCACCCCCGTTCCGCCGGCCCCAACGCCGATCCTGCTTGAACAGGATGTAACCTTTGCCGAATTCGGGTTGCGTTTACGCCTGCCGGCAGGCTGGCAGAGTCGGTTAGAAGCCAACACGCTGCGGATTGCCGCGACGGCAACCGCCCTCGATGCAACGGTGATTGACGCCCCGCTGTTGTTGATCGACACCACAACAGTCCCGGCGTTTACGGCGCAATATGGCACGGCCAATCCCGAAACCGTCTTCGAGCTGGCCAGCAGTGCAATCCAATCGTCTGGGTATACGATTGCACCGACACAACCAATCCGCCTGGGCAACGCTCAGGGATTGCAGGCCGATGTCAGTGGTACCAGTGGCCGCGGACGCCTGCTGGTGCTGGTTGATGACACTCGCATCGTGCGGATTCTGGCCCAGGCCGCCGGCGATCAGTGGGAGCGCGAAGCAGCAACTATCGATCAGATATTCGCAAGTATTGAACTCTTGCCGCTGGCTATCCCGACGCCAACCCCACTCGCCCTGGCCGCCCAGCCGCAGATCGTCCGTACAGGGCCACCCGGCTTCGTGTTACGGCTCGGTGGCCGCAGCGGCCCGGCGAATAGCCGCTTTATCGCGGCCCGTGGCCTGGCCGCAGCGCCCGATGGCACGATTTACCTTGCCGAAAGTGGGCGCGGTGTGTGGGTCTTCGCACCTGACGGCACGCTACGCACCACTTTCGGCGCCGATGATCTGCTCGACGCCTACGATGTCGCCCTTAGCCCAAACGGCGATCTCTACGTCGCCGATTACGGGCGCAATGCTATCGTGCGCTTCAGCGCGACAGGCGATCTGATCGGGCGTTGGGGTGGACATGGCGATGCGCCCGACCAGTTTGGGCTATCGGCACCGCAACGCATTGCGGTTGGGAGTGATGGTAGCGTCTATGCAATCGACACCCGACCTGGCCCCGATGGACTGGCCGTCAGCAGTATTGTACGTTTCAGTGCTGATGGTCGATTGATTGAACGGATCACGCTTCCGGCTGATCTGGCGCCCGCCGATCTGGTGGTTGATCAAAGCGGTGTGCTGTACCTGGCAGAGAGTTTTGCCGGCGCGATTGTCAAACTGGCTCCCGATGGCAGTGTGCTGGCGCGCTTTGGCGACCCGGCTGATCCAACCCTGCTGGCGGGGCCGGTTCTCGACCTTGATCGTGCCGGCTATCTCTACCTTGCCACCTATGCCGGTACCATTCTCCGGCTGGCTCCCGATGGCACAATTGTGGCCCGTGGCGGGGCACCGGCTACACCCGGCAGCATTCCCAACCCCGGCGAGATCAGTCTGCCCAACGGGATCGTTGCTGCACCGGGTGGCGTGGTCTGGATCAGCGATAACAGTGGCGAATACAGCGCGATCTCAGCCTTCCGCTTGCAGACCGACGAGGCAGCCATGGCAACCGCGCTGGCCCTGGCACCGACAGCAGCCGCCCCAACCGGTGACATCATCCGGCAGTGGGCAAGCGCAGCCACTGCCAGCAGCTTCTACGCACCTGACTATGATCCAGCCGGTGCCGTTGGCCCGCCTGATGTCACGGAATGTCAGGACAGCCCCAATGCCTGGGCACCGGCAACTCCCGGCAGTCGTGAGACGTTGACGGTCACGTTCGCCGATCCGGTCTTTGCTACCGGCCTGATCATTCACCAGAATCACCAACCCGGCTACATCACGCTAGTCGAAGTGATTGATGAACAGGGGACAGCGCGCGTCGTCTACCGGGCCGATCCGGCACCGGCCCCCGAATGCCCATTTATTCAGAGTATCACCTTTGAACAAACCCTGACCCGAATTGTCAGTGCGCGTATCACCATCGATCAGCGTGATGGAAGCTGGAGCGAGATCGACGCTGTCGCCCTGCTGGGTGTGCCATAAATCAAATATCGAGACCGATGTCGAGCGCACGCACCGAATGGGTCAGCGCGCCAACCGAGATATAATCAACACCGGTTTCGGCAATCGCGCGCACGGTCTGCAACGTCACGCCACCACTGGCTTCCGTTTTGGCGCGCCCAGCAACAGCCTGTACTGCCAGCCGCAACTGATCAGGCGGCATGTTATCGAGCAAGATCAGATCGGCCCCGGCTTCGGCAGCAACGATTGCTGCCGCCACACTCTCGACTTCAACTTCAAGCCGCACCATTGGCCCAAGCTGCCGGCGCACGTGCCTGATCGCCCCGGCCAGATCGATCCCCTGGGCAGCCAGGATCGCCAGATGGTTGTCTTTCAACATCACCCCATCGTACAGGCCAAACCGATGATTGTAGCCACCACCTACCCGTACAGCGTATTTCTCCAGGGCACGCAGCCCAGGCGTTGTCTTCCGGGTATCGAGAATCTTCGCCTGCGTGCCGGCTATTGCGGCAACGTACTGCGCAGTCAGCGTGGCAATCCCGCTCAGCCGCTGCAACAGATTGAGCGCCACCCGTTCACCGGTGAGAATACTACGCGCCGAACCGGTAATCGTTGCCAGGGTCGTACCAGCAGAAACAGCCGCCCCTTCAGCCACATGGCATTGCACGGCGACGCCAGGATCAAGCTGGCGAAAAACGGCAATCACGACCGGCAGCCCGGCTACCACACCGGCCTCACGCACCACAACCTGCGCGGAACTCTGCACTGTCGCCGGAATAGCGGTCAAGGTGGTCAGATCGCCACCACCAACATCTTCGGCCAGCGCCTGCGCGACCACGGCGTCAACGATATGACGGGGAAGTTCCATTATGACATCCTTTACTACAACCCGATCCTCCGACGGTATTGTATCCGATGATAGTCATCGCGCCGTGTGATTAGCGGCGCATTATGTAATCCAAGGTACTACCTTACGTCACTACAGCGGTGCGGGTCGTTGAGCGCGACGGGGGGAGGGGTGGAACACGGATGGACGCGGGTTAGGCGGATGAACACGGATAGATCATCACCCAAGGTGCTACCTTATATTAGCACAGAGAGACGGAGGATGGGCATACCAGACGTGCGTGACGTAGTGCGTCTACGGAACTGGCTGCTACCCAAACGATTCGTACAGTTTAGTTACGCTGCACGATGTTGTGCGCAGCGTCGTGCTGTTCATCATAGCAGGTAGTCTTTCGTGGCCTGCTCACAGCGTAGGTGGCAACCTGGATTATGTATGTAACATCGCCCGGCACGGCCCCCCTTTTGCCCGACCAGCATTATATTCTTGACCAATATCCACACTTCAGAAATGGTAGTATCATAGAAAGTATCAATCGCCAACCAGCAGAAAGCCTATGCGTAATACCAGAGCAATGTCGCAGCGAACTCGTTGGCCAACTGTCGGAGTGATTGCCGGCTGGCAATTCTACGGCACAGCATTGACCATGAGCTACCTCAGCCCGATCTATCTCGGCATCCGACAGGCAGCCCAAGACCTGCAATGTAATCTGCTCTTAGCGTGCGGCATGGGGCCATCGCTCCAGCTCAACGATCCCTCGCAACCCGCATGGTTCACCATCGCTGATGGTACCAATTTTGTACCGGTTGGGCCATGGAACACCCACGGTCTGATTATCATCAACCCTTTGCAGCGCCCAGAGCGGTCGCAGATGGTGCAGGCCATTCGCGATGCCGGCCATCCGGTGATCTTCGTCGGTTCCGGCGAGCCGGGGCCGACCATTGTTGCCAACAATGCAGGTGGGATTTACCTCGCTCTTCAGCACCTGATCGAACACGGCCATCGTCAGATTGCTTTTATTGCCGGTAGTGAACACGACCTGGAAGGTGATACCGGTGACCGACTGCGGGCATTTCACAGCAGCATGGCCCGGTTCGGGTTAGAGGTTGATGAACGCCTGATCGCCTTTGGGCGTCACGTGTTCACCGGCGGTTACACTGCAATGCGCCAACTGCTGGCTACAGGCGTACCATTCACAGCAGTACTGGCAAGCAATGATGAATCGGCGTTGGGAGCCATTTCGGCGTTACAGGAAGCAGGGTACCGGGTGCCGGACGATATTGCCATCATCGGCTTTGATGACCGCCCAGAAGGCTTGCTGGCAGAACCGGCGCTCACCTCGGTACAGATTCCCCTGTTCAAGATGGGGTATCAGGCACTGAAGCTCATGGTTCATCACTTGCGCGAACGAGTACCCCTGCCGGAACTGGTACAGGTGCCGACTCGTTTGATCATCCGTGAGTCGTGCGGTTGTAGCCAGAATGCGGTGCTGGCCGATGCCCTGGAGATGACATCCCTGCATCCCGACATCTCAGACACGACTGATCTGCGCGATGCGGTGATTCGCTCAATGGGAGATCTGCTCAGTCAGAAATCGCGTGGCTTCACACCCGAAGAGATTGATCAGCTTTGCCGGCGTCTGCTCACAGCGTTTCTTGAGAGTGTGCAGGCGGCCAGCCCTGACCAGTTCCGTACCGTACTCGCTCAGATGCTCAAGCAGGTGACATCGGTCGGTGATGATGCGCACGAGTGGCAGATTGCCATCTCGTACATTCGTGATGTCTTGCCGCGCCTGCTTGATCCGGCGTTCCACCCTGCCGCGCTGAACCTCCTCGATGAGGCTCGTATGACCATCAGTGCAGCGATGCGAGTTCAGCACTGGCATTACCGCCACACCCAACACCAGACCAACAACCGGATCGGTCGCCTCACCGCCCGTTTGCTGAATGCGCTGGCTGAAAGTGACATCTACGACATTCTGGCCCAACATCTGCCCGAATTAAACCTGCCGCTACTCTGGATTGGCTATTTTGAAGCTGATCGCGACGATCCGGTAGCCTGGTGTCGCTTACGAGCGGTGACGATGCCCCAGCAACCGGTTATTCGGATCCGTAGTCGCTCGTTTCCGCCCTCCCAATGGCTGACAGCGGGCCAGCCATTTCAGCTCAGCCTGATTCCGCTGACCGGGATCGATAGTGAGGCCGGTTTTGTCACCTTCGACTGCTCACGCCTCGATCTCTACGGCACCATTGTGCAGCAGATCAGTGCCGCACTGAATGCCGCCCGCCTCTACCGGGCGGCAACTGAAGGGCGCCGCCTGTCCGAAGAGGCAAATCAACTCAAGAGTCGCTTCCTGTCGATGGTGAGTCACGAATTGCAAACACCGCTCAACCTGATTGTTGGCATGAGCGATCTGCTGTTGCGCGAGAGTGCCGAGGGGACGCAACATTTACCGCTACAGGTACGGCACGACCTCAAGCGTATCTACGACAATGCCCGCCATCTTAGCCGGCTGATCGGTGATGTGCTCGATCTGACCAGTAGTGATGCCGGACAGTTGCGTTTGGTGTGCGATGTTGTTGATCTGGGACAGGTGATGCGTGCGGTGGCTGATATTGGACAGCAAATGGCAGCCGACAAGCACCTCATCTGGCACGACGCCATTCCCGCCGAAGGGCCGTGGGTTTGGGGAGATCGCACTCGCTTGCAGCAGATCGCCTTAAATCTGGTCGTCAATGCGATAAAATTCACGAATCGCGGCAGTGTCAGTCTGACAGTGACTACCGAAGCCGATGCAGTGACGGTCACCGTGCGCGATACCGGGATCGGCTTATCACCGGAAGAACAGGCGCGCATTTTTGGTGAATTCCAGCGCACAGAGCGCAGCATTGAACGCGGTTACAGCGGCATCGGCCTGGGGCTGGCGATCTGCAAACGGCTGGTTGCGTTGCACGGCGGCACTATCGGCGTACACTCAAGTGGCGTTGAAGGTGAGGGATCGGCCTTTTTCTTTCGCCTGCCCACGATTGCTGCCCCTACAGTCAAACAACGCCGTAAATCGCAACCGGTTACCACCCGATCACGTGTGCTGCTACTCTCAACCGGTACCGACGAGCGGCTTCAGCATCATTTAGAGAAACGTGGTTTTGCCGTCACCTCACTCCCGATAGATGATAGTGCAGCCTGGGTGAGTGAACTCTTAAACAAAAGCTATAGCGCTGTAGTGCTGAACGCGGTGCAAGGCGATCAGGCATGGTGGCAGGCAATTCGGGTGCTCAAGGCGAATTCGGCGACTCGTGATCTGCCATTGTTGTGTTGTGCGATGACCGAACAACACGGTACAGTGCTTGAGTTTAACTACCTGACCAAGCCGGTTGAACTGGCCGATCTGGCCCGCGTCCTCGATCAATACTGGCTCAAGAGTGATCCTGTATCGGCAGGCCATACCATTCTGGTGGTCGATGATGACCCCGACACGCTTGAACTCCACGCCCGGATCATTCAATCATACAGCGCCGGTCATCGGGTACTACGCGCTCGTTCGGGCCGTGAAGCGCTCACCATCCTTCAACAGCAGCCGGTTGATCTGGTATTGCTGGATTTAATGATGCCGGAAATGAATGGCTTTACCCTGCTGCAAATGATGCGCGAGGATCAACGATTACGCGAAATCCCGGTCATTGTGATTACCGGTCGGATGCTGAGTGAAGAAGATATGGCACTCCTGAACCAGGGCGTCACAACTATCCTCAGCAAAGGCATTTTCAGCGCCGATGAAACTCTCGCCCATTTGCAGGCCGCGCTTGAGCGCCGACGCCGGCTGAGCGATCAGGCGCAGATGCTGGTACGAAAGGCAATGGCGTATATCCATAGCCATTATACCCATCCACTGACCCGGCAAGATATTGCCCATTATGTTGGCATGAGTGAAGACTACCTGACCCACTGTTTTCGGCAGGAACTCGGCACCACCCCGGTAGAGTATCTCAACCGGTATCGGGTCTTGCAGGCCCGCCACCTGCTTGCCGAGAGCGACAAGAGTATCACCAATATCGCCCTGGAAGTAGGCTTTTCGAGTAGTAGCTATTTCAGTCGTGTCTTCCGCAAGGAGGTTGGGCAATCGCCGGAAGAGTATCGGCGCTTGAAACAGAGTAGCGTGCGCTGATACCGGTTTCCTGTTGGGTAGCGGATGGATGTCTGTCCGTTATTGCGCCGACATCACCGCAGCGTGGCATACCATTCGGTATACAGCTCTTGAAAACTCTTGCCATAGATGCCGCGGTAGTTGGCCGAACCGGGCGCTCGCCCGCGACCATTAGCGTACAGTTCGTTAAACTTATCCCAGCCATAGGTGCGGGCCAGATACTCAACGAAGCCGGCCCACATCTCGTAGGCGGCCATCGAATTGGCACTGTTTGCAAACACCGCCAGATTGCCCCGGTACCCGGCATTGTACAGTTCACGGGCACGGGCCTGAAAAGACGGCGCATCGTAGAGACTGAGCCAGTATTCACCCGATATCCAGGTTGCCAGCCCTTCAAGCAACACCAGATCGGCCTGGGCCTGGGCTTCGCGACCGTAGGCTTCGGCCTGCAACGCATGGGCCAGTTCGTGGGTCAGAATCACCAGCGCCTGGTAGGTGTCTTCATTGGGACGGTAGAAGATACGGATATTGGTGCGGTCGTAGGTATACGCGATCCCGCGTGTATCGCTGGTGGGTGCCAGCGCCGGATTATAAAACCCCACCGAGACCCGTTCTGTCAGCTCAACATCGAACCGCCGTTGCAAATAGCCCAGGGCATATTCAGCTTTCACTGCCAGATCGCGCACCTGGTCGGCGCTAAAGGTGCCGCGACCAACATAAAAATCGAGGCGGCGTCCGGCGTAGACGAACTCCCCCGGCAACACCGGGCCACGACCGGGGAGAAAGCTGGTTGGGGCAACCTTCGCCTCATACGACTCGATAAACTCGCGGCGGGCCAGGGTTGGCGTGAGCGTTGGTGATGGCAGTGGTGAGGGGGTTGCGGTTGCAGTGGGCGGGATAGTTGCCGTTTCGAGCGGTGATAGTTCAGCAACCTTCAGACTCGGCGGCGGCGGTACCGGTGGAGTGGCAGCCATCAATCCCACCAATAGAAACATTGCCAGCACGGGCAACAACGCAAGCAAAGCGCGTTTCGGATAGTTCACGCTATCTCTCCCTGAATGGTGCAACGGGGCACCAGGTTTGGTTGCTAACAGTCATGGGTAGCTTATACCACCCCAGGCCGGAAACTGTCAAGTACCGGCGATACGTTCAGAACCTTCGCAGGACACTGTAACCTGTACCTGCGGGTAATACATGATGATCGCTGTTTATGTGGAGTTCAAGGTGGGATAACGTGAGTCCGGGTGATAAAAACTCACGTTGCCACGTCTGCTGTGAGCAGGCCCTGACGACTGACCGTCAGGATGAACAGCCCGACGTTGCCCTCAGCACCGTATCGCGCAACTGCACGCCTGCTGTGGGGCGCAGCCAGTCCCTATGGACGTGCTCCGTCACGCCTCACGGTAATAACCCGGCTTATACCTATCCGCTATGTCCGCCGTGTCTCTGTGGTAAAAATACCGCGATCCGCGCCTGCGGCGCGGGCAGGGGGATGCTGCGCCCCCCTGCACCCCCAGCACCGGCAGCGCAGCCCGCAGGCCATACAAAATACTTTACAATGTCAAAAAGACAAGAAGTCAAAAAGACATTAAGACGAAGGAAAGGAGAATAGACGGGCAAGACGCACACCCCAATTGACGAGGCCGGTCGGGATAGCGGTCGCGGCGGGAAGCGCAACGGGCGTTGACACGACCGTCGTACCAAGAGCCGCCGCGCAGCACGTATGTTCTAATAGTACGTTTGTTCCCTGTGTAAAGACTTTCTGCGCTCACCACCTCACCTGAGAATGGATAACGCACCAGCGGTGTGCTGCACCACTCAAAGACGTTGCCGGCCAGCTCCTCGGCTCCGCAGGCCGCCGCACCGTGGGGGAAGATGCCCACCACCGAGGTGCCGCCGATCTTGCTCTCGGATGTATTGGCCGGAATGCCAGGGTGAAGCTCATCCCAATCGCCCCAGGGGTACTCGCGCCGTCCGGCGCGCGTGTTGCCACCCGGCAGGACCGGCGGGTAGGCTGCGGCCCGCTCCCATTCGGCCTCGGTGGGCAGACGCACCTCCTCGCCTGCCGTCAGCACACCGATCTCGTGCAGCCATTCGTTGACCCACCAGGCGAAGGCGGTGGCGGCGTACCAGGTGATGCCAACCACCGGGTGGTTGCCCTCGCCGGCCCGGTAACGTGCGCCTGGCCAGAAGTGCGGGCGAAAATCCTCCGGCTTTTGCTTATGCATCTCCATCAACTGCAAGAGCTTCCGCGCCGCGGCAACGGCCTCAGGCGTGCCGCGCCCGGCCAGCGCCTCGATAAACAGCAGGTACTGGCGGTTGGTCACCGGGAAGCGGGCCAGGGCGTAGGGCCGGCGGATGGTGTAGTCGAACTGCGGCTTTTCGTCGAGCCATCCATTGTCATCACCCATACTGAACGTACCCGGCTCGATGCGGGTCGCCCAGTAATCGGCCTTCGTCAGGTCGAGGCCGGGGCGGTCGCTATCGGCATCGAGCCGGTCGAGCGTGGTCGCGGCGCGGTTGCGCAGCACCGGATCGGGGTGGGCGACCCTCCGCCAGTCATCGGTGAGCGCAGCGAGGGCGCGGAGGCGGGTGGTGGTCTCATCACGCAGGGTGGTCAGCTCCTCGACCACCCCGATATCGACAAACACGGCGGCAGCAAGCAGTAGGTTTTCAGGATCGTGCATATCGAGCAGCCCGCGCAGAAGCCGCTCCGTCTTGGCGATCTGCTGACCATTGCTCCAGGAGCCGGCAGCCAGCAGCAGGGTCTCGCGCCAGCGCGGATCGCCACTACGATCCAGGAGAAATGCCACACTATCCGGTGCCCCGGCACGGTTGTCGAGGCTGTCGAGCGCCCGCGCCGCCAGGTACTCCTGAAACGTGTAGTGCGAGAAGGAGTACATGTCATCGCGGCGCTGGATGATGCCGCTGTCTACGGCAAGGCGGTGGAGCAGATCGCGCACCCGCTCATCGGCAGCCTCGCGGTCGATCTTCAGTCGTTCGACATAGAGTGGACTGAGCCATTCCTGCGCCTGACTGAGCGTCACCTCGCGTACCTGCTGCGCCTGTTGCTGCATCGAGAGGGCAAGCGCCTCCAGACGGCGTTGCTCGGTTGCCAGTTGCGCAATGCTCATCACCAGCGTGTCGTTGGCAACATTCTGCTTACGCCAGAGGTCGAGGAGCAGCTCGATCAGCTTCTCGTACAGCTTCGCACGCTGGTCGGGCAGCTTCACGTTATTGAACTGGAGCAGCGCCATCACCGTCAGCAGGAGCGGGTTCGTCGCCATTTCTAAGAGGCGATCATTACGCTCGATGGCACTCCAGAGCCGGGCGGCCTGATCTGCGGCAGCGTCCTGGCGACGGCGCCCGATCTCTGCCAGGCGCGCATAAACGGCAGCGAACCACTTGTGGATCAGCGCTTGAGCCTCCCGCTCATTCAGCGGACTGAGGTGCCGTTCAAGGAAATCGGAGAGGTAGACTCGCCCGCCATAGCCTGCGGTTCGACTTGCAACGACATAGCGCAACTTCGCATACCGGTGTGCGAGATTGTCGATCACCTGCGCGAGATACGCGCGGCGCTGATCATCGCCCGCCTCATCCAGCCCATCGAGTAGGAGCAGAACACCCCCGTCGTTCTTCTTGATCAGTGACGAAAGCATGCGTTCCGGCATCTCACAATACTTCGCCATCTCGCGATCCAGCCAGTTGAGGAAGAGGTCGGGCGGCGCACCGGCATAGTTTTGCCGCTCTTGCGGCGACAGTTCTTGCAGATCTGGTGGAATGGTTGCGGCAAAGAGCGTCAGCCGAACATAGATTGGCAGTGGCGTCTGCCGGAGATGGAGGCGCAGACCGGTATCGGCGTCTGCCAGCAGTGAGGCATCACCCTTAAGATACGCCTCAGCAAGGCGGAGTGCGGCATAGCGCAAGGTCGTTGTTTTACCGCTTCCCGCATCGCCGAGCAGCAACAAGCGCGTTGTGGTCACAGGTGGCGGAGGCGCATCATCGGTTGGCGTGCCGCGATTCACCTGTTGTCGCCGCCGGTCGCTCGAAGACGCCCGACGTGCCGCCAGCAGATCCGGATCGCTCAGCAGCTCAAACACATAGCCACTGCTGTTCTCCGTGTCGGACAACACTCTCTCTAACATCTGCCGATCTTCACCACGCATACGCCTGCGGTAGGACTCAATCGCATCGCGCTCGACGACCCGCAGCGGCACGTGAACAGCTTCAAGCCTGAGTTGCACCTGCTCGGTGGCAATACCGAGCGGCTGCGTGGAGCCGTATTCTGCCTGGAGCCATTCAAGATAGTTTGCGATGCCGGTCGGCAACGCCGCCCGGAATTGTCTCTCTCGCCGCTTGGCTTCGATATCCTTCTTATCCTCTTCGCGCTGCACTTCATCCTCAATGTCAATCCGCTGGCCACCCATCCTCCGATCAACCCAGCGGAAGAAACGCTCGCGCCAGGGCTTGACAGCGGCGGCGACAGCGGCGATGAACAGGGCGAGCACAAACAGCCCGGCGATCAGCAGCGGCGGACGCTGGGCGATCAGGGTAACGAGGGTTTCAACCGGCTTCTCGCCACTGATGATCCGGTCAATGGCCTCCGGCACAGTGAGCGTCGGCTCAGGCGTGGGCGGCGTAGCGGTGGACGTGGATAGCACAGCAGTGGACGTAGGCAACACCACCGTTGATGTCGGCAGCGCCACGGTCGGCACCGCAGTGACAGGCGGCGGTGTCGTCGTCGGCGCGGGCTGCTGCGCCACAACCGGGTTGAGTGCGCCGAACAACAGTACAACCGGTAGAGCACAGGCGAAGAGTATGCCGGCAGGATGTCCTCTCATACGCATGAATGTTTATTGGTGTGTTGAGTCGGAGGCGAGCAATACGTCCATGATAAATGATAATCGAGCGCGTGTTGCATGGCAATTGTAACCATGGTTTGGCATCGGGGGGCGGCGGGAGACGTCATGCCGAACCGTGGAGCAGGGTGCGCGAACGTGTGTTATAGCTGTGCTATCGTGCGCCTGTTGCCTGCGTGCCCCTGATGATGAGGATGGCTGAACTCAGACCGGCAGCCTGCCCCACAGCATGCTGGTGGTGGTGCGCAGGGGTGGATTCGGCAGGGGCGGTTCTGTAGGGGCGGGTTCTCAACCCGCACCTACGGACGGTGCCTGTGCCGTTCACCCTACCATCCACGGGAGGCGGTGAATGAGGGACATCACCCGATCACGCCAGGAGTGATCACAGACCCGGCGAACGGCATTTCCGCTGCACCCGCCGGAGTGGATACGGTTTTCCGGTGAAGTTACCCGTGGCGCAGGGTTTGGAGTGCGGTAGCATGGCTGCCGCGCCAGCCGTGCTTGCGATCCGGTGCGGATTGCAACGGACTCCCGTGCCGGTACATAACCCTGCTGACGGGGATGGCTGAACGCAGGCCGGCAGCCTGCCCCACAGTGTGCTGGTGGTGGTGTGTAGAGGCGGGTTCCGTAGGGGCGGATCTGTAGGGGCGGGTTTAGAACCCGCCCCCCTACCCTGTACCCGTTCACCCTACCATACAATGAATGCGGTGAACGAGAGACGAGAATGTCTGAATCGTATGTCGTGCATTGGGTGTGTTCAGATATGACCTCATCCCTCTACTCTCCCCTCTCCCGCGTTGCGTTAGGCCGGGCTGCAAGCGCTCCCCGTGGCGCATGCTTTCCGTGGCGCATGCTTTCCGTGGCGCAGGCTTCCAGCCTGCGTGCAGGCATCCTCGCCACCGCCGTCAGGTGCTGGCCGTGGCCGCTGGTGCGCAGGCACGAACCTGGTATGACCAGACATTTACGCACAGGTAGCGCATTCATGTCGGACCGACTCGATGATCGAAACGATCACATCCAGCTTCTCCGTGACCAGCATGGGGAACGGTGTGCCAAGCGCCGGATCGTGTGTACGGCTGGCGCGGCAGCATGGCTGCCGCACTCCAAACCACGCGACACGCACATGATGCGTGCGTAAGGCAACCCATTCAGCACGTGATACCACGGCTGGAGCGGCGCGCTGCCATCGGGCCAGTCACCCACAACAGCACCCATAGCGATCATCCCTGCTGTACACACGTGGTTGATACCAGGTATGGGTAATGCATAGCGGGGGCGGGTGAGGGGAGGGCAGACGTGTGATCCAGAGCTTCCTGATAGGGTAGACGTTGTGTTCGTTCATCTGTCCTGGCCGTTTGTGAATGCCGCCAGGGGCGGAAGCTTGCGCCTGGCTTCTCCCTCCAGCACTGATACCGGCACCATGCGCGCCGGAGGCGCGCGCTCCCAGCTCCCGGCTGGGGAGCACGCCCGTCATCACGCCCCCGACTCGCTTCGGCACGCAGGCAATGCAGTATGCGAGGTATGGGTAATGCATAGCCGCTAGGGGGAGGCATTTCCCGCCCCCCTCCCAACCTCCCCCCGCTGGGGGGAGGAGTGGACAGAACGCAAGAACAAACCCGCCATCTAGTGCATTAGAAAGCCACAAAGCCGCTCACTGTGTTCCCCTCTCCCGCGCTGCGGGAGAGGGGCCAGGGGTGAGGGACTTCTCCCGCCCCCAGCGGGGGCGGGGCGGGGTGGGGGGACTCTCCGTACAGCTTCTGATCTAAAGCGCCCAAACCATCTCACAACAGAACCGAAGCGGGCTTTTATTCAACCACCGTATCTACCAGCGGCGCGATCTCGATCCAGGCCCGTTCAACCCCTCGTATGTTCATAAAGAAATCAAACATCGCCTTCATCAGACCGTATTTATCATCAAGCGCATCCCGAGCGATGCGGGCCTCGTCGGGAGGCAGGATGCGTGCCCGTGCCGGCACGGTTGGGCCGAGCGGCTTCCCGGCCCGGTCGGACGGGCCAATCTCGACCTGGGGGTTGTTGCGGATGCGCTTGACCTTGCCTGCACTGGCGGTCGTCATCACGTAGATTTTGCCGTTTCGTTCCGCAAACCAGACCGGCGTCACCACCGGCTGGCCGTTTTTACGGAACGTGATTAAATTTGCGTACTCGTGCCGGTAAAGATTTGCGAAATATGGTACTGTTTGCTCAGCCACACGTGCCTCCGCTGCTGTTGTCACGATCAGATCAGAAAGGTCTCTCTTTATAACTATACCCCCGATTCGGACAACACAGCGAGCAATTTTGCCCATTCCGCCAGGGTTACCGTTTCGGCACGGCGTTGCGGATCGATACCGGCGGCGTGAAGCGCCTGCACGACGTGTTCACGGCTAACCGTTACCCCAAGTGCGGCCAGACCACCGGGCAGGGCATTCCCTAACTGCTTGCGGGCATGAAGAAACCCGGCTTTGATCAGCCGGAACAGCGCATTCACATCGTCTACTGCCACCGCCAGTTGCGGACGGCGAACGAGGCGCAGGATTGCCGAGTCGACCGCCGGTGCCGGGAAAAAGCTGGCAGCCGGAACGCGGGCCACAATCGTCGGTTCGGCGTACAGTTGCACCGCGTGCGCCAGGACGCTGTAATCGCCGGGGCCGGCGCAGATACGTTCGGCAACCTCCCACTGCACCAGCAAGATGCTCAGGTCGGGTGGGGTGGTCGCCTCAAGAAAATGGCGCAGCAGCGGGGCGGTGATGGCGTATGGGATATTCGCAACCAGTTTGTACGGTGGCGTAGCAGCAGCCCGCGCCAGCAGATCGGAAGGCGCAACCTTCAAAACATCACCCTGGATCAGATAGAGATGAGACTGATCGCGGAACTCAGCGGCCAGCCGGTCGGCAAGCCGGCGATCCAGTTCAACACAGATCACCCGCCCGGCACGCTGCACCAGCTCCCACGTCAACACACCGAGGCCCGGCCCGACTTCGACGACAGCATCAGAAGCATTGAGTTTCGCCTCATCCACAATCGTTGCCAGTACCTGACCATCGAGGAGAAAGTTCTGCCCCATGCCACGGGTCGGGCGCAGATTGAGCGCCCGCAGGGCAGCACGAATGCGTTGTGGATTCAGATATGGATTCACGACTCAATCGGAACAAAAATGGTAATCTGTGTGCCTTTGCCAGGGGTCGAATCAATCTCAGCCCGGCCACCCACCAGACGGGCACGCTCATCGATATTCAGCAGGCCAAAGCTACCGCGCCGTTCATACGATTTAAGTACCGCCGCCTTGTCAAAACCAACCCCATCATCTTGAATCACCACTTCAAGCATTTGATCGTTCAAGCGTCGTAAGCGAACCCAAATGTGGTTTGCTTTCGCATGTTTGATGGCATTGGTTACCGATTCCTGGATCATATTAAAGAGCGCACCTTCAACTTTTGAACCGAGGCGAACTTTATCAATATCGGTTCCTTCAAGCACAATTGCCGTATTGCCGGCTTTGGCCCGCAGGCGGTCGAGGTACTGTTCGAGGGTAACTTTCAAGCCCTGCGTTTCCAGCATCAACGGACGCAATTCAAACAGCATCGTGCGCACCTCGTAATTGGTACGCTTGGCAATACTGCTCAGCTCATCGAGTTCAGCCAGCGCCTGCGCCGGGTCGCGTTCAAGCAGCCGCTTGATAAACTCAGCTTTCATCGTAATCACTGCCATAGCCTGGGCCGGGCCATCGTGCAGATCACGGGCCAATTGATGGCGAACCTCTTCTTCATGCGAGAGCAACTTTTCGCGTTCTTCTTTCAGATCATAGATGAGCTGTGCGTTATGCAAGGCCACAATCGCATAATTGGCCAGCGCCATCAACATCTCAACCTGGTCGGTAGTGAGCGTCTGATCAGTCGCAACGACAAACAATCCATACACCCGCATACCAGCCTGCAACGGCAGCAAGGCAGCCGCTTTACAGGTGCGCAGCGATCCAAGTTGTTGCAACGAGGGAAATTGTGTAAACGATGTAATAACTTGAGCGGTATTGGCACGGAGGGCCGCAGCCAGGCCGGTATCCATTTTTAACGACCGATTCAAATCGCCTGGGGCCAGATTTGAACCAAAAGCGACATACAATTCATTCGGTTGGCCCGAAGAGAGCAGAACGATCCCGGCCCGGTACGGCACAATTTTCTGACTCTCTTGCAGCAGCGTATCTAACACCTGTCGATAATTGGCAGTACTGCCCAGCGTCAACGCTACCCGGTACAACGAACGCATCTGATCGCGATAGGCACGGGCTTCGCTGAGCGCCTGCTCAGCATCGCGTTGAGCCTGAGTCACCCGTTCCCGATTGAACTCGCTCTGCCGCTCCGCCAGATTGCCGGTCACCCACGGCACAATCGCCAGCGTCGTTCCACGCAAAGCCAATGCCACGTAGTCGAGTAACGTCATCAACGCTTCAGGCGCGATCAGCCGCCGCCATGCGATGAAGGCAGCCATGTATGCCACCGCAGCTAATAAGCCAGAAAGGAGGCTCACCGAGCGCGACTGACGGATCGCAGCATAGGTAAGCGGTACCAGGTACAAGGGGAAAAAGATGACGATCCGCTCGCCACCGAAAAAGGTCATTAGCGAAATGAATGCGATATCAAACAGGTATGAAATACTCACCAGACCGGCGGCAAACTGTAAAAAGGCCAGAACGGTGAAAACCAGCGCGAAGCCGACGTACAGCCAGAAAATGCCCTCTAACGGGCCAATCTCATCGGTAACAGGCCACAAACCGCCATTGGTCAAAAATTGGGTTACGACACCGAGCAATATGATCAACACCCAGCGGGCAGCAGCATAGAAACGCTCACCACCCAGCGGACTCCAGGCAGACAGTGATCGTTGCGATGACGAAGAAGCAGCGGTTGATGATTTTGCCGGACTGGTCATACTCGTTACCCGTAGTGAACAGAGCGACGGCGCCCCTACGACGCCCGTCGCTCTGGTATTTTTAGAGAGACTTCAGCGTGTCGAGGGTGGCACGTACCGCTTTCGCCGATGCGTTCAGCAGTGCCATCTCCTCTTCGTTGAGCGGCAATTCGAGAATTTTCTCTACTCCACCGGCACCGAGGATCACCGGTACACCAAAGTAAATATCATTCAGGCCGTACTGACCGGTCAGGTAGGCTGCCACCGGCATGACCCGCTTCTTGTCTTTGAGCACCGCTTCGACCATCTGCGCTGTGGCGGCGGCGGGAGCATAATACGCACTGCCGGTCTTCAGCAGATTCACAATCTCGCCACCACCCTTCCGGGTGCGCTCAACAATCTGAGCCAGACGATCAGGCGCAATGAACTCGCTCACCGGAATACCGCTAATGGTTGAAAACCGGGGCAGCGGTACCATCTCATCGCCGTGACCACCCATCAGCATCGCCTGAACATCTTCAACCGAAACACCCGCCTCCATGGCAATGAAGGTGCGATAGCGGGCCGCATCGAGGACGCCGGCCTGACCAATGACACGCTCTTTGGGGAAGCCACTAACCTCCGCCGCCAGATAGGTCATCGCATCCAGAGGATTATTGACCATGATAATCACGGCATTCGGCGAGAGCGGGGCAGCCTGACTGATACAGGCACGGGTGATGTCGGCGTTGACCTTGATCAAATCCTCACGGCTCATGCCCGGCTTGCGCGGAGCACCTGACGTAACAACGATGACATCCGAGTTGGCAGTATCGGCGTAGTTGTTCGTGCCGGTCACCCGAACATCAAACCCTTCAATTGGTGATGCCTCGTAGAGATCGAGAGCCTTGCCTTGAGGCACACCCTCGACAATATCAAGCAGAACAATGTCACCTAATTCTTTAGCGGCCAGCCAGTGAGCTGTCGTCGAACCGACAAATCCTGCCCCGATAATACTAATCTTCTTGCGCATAACTGTCTCCTCCTCTAAGCGGCGCCAGCTATGGAATGCGACGAACGGTGTCGTACTCATCCCTGCGCATTGTAGCATATCGCAGTCTCAATGGTACGATGCCCGATCCTGCAACTGGCGCAGTACTATCTGTAAGTCAGCGGGTAGAGGCGCTGTGAACTCTTGCCATCGACCACTGCGCGGGTGAACCAGACCCAGGTAAGCGGCGTGCAAAAACTGACGCGATAGGTGAAGGTGTGAACGGCGTGGCCCATACACCGGATCACCGACAATCGGATAGCCCAGATGGCGTAGATGCACCCGAATTTGATGCGTGCGCCCGGTCTCCAGTTGCACTTCTAACAGACTGTAATCTCCGAACGTGTCCAGCAAGCGGTAGTGAGTACGCGCCGGACGACCATCGGGTACAACCGCCATACGGAGCCGGTCACGCGGATCACGGCCAATCGGTGCATCAATCGTACCGGTCTCTGGTGGTCGGCCAATCACCAACGCCTGGTAGATTTTGCGCATCCGACGGGCCTGCTGTTGATCGACTAACGAGCGCATTGCCTGATCGTGGCGGGCAATCACCAACAGCCCTGACGTATCACGGTCAAGGCGATGGACAATACCCGGACGTAGCTCACCGCCAATCGCCAGATCGGGATACCGGGCCAGCAGGGCATTGACCAGCGTGCCGCGAGGATGGCCGGGTGCCGGATGCACGACCATTCCTGCCGGTTTGTTGATTACAGCAATATCGGCATCTTCATACACAACATCAAGCGGGATTGGTTCGGCAACCAGTTCAGTAGGTATCGGTGGCGGGATGGTAAGCTGAATGACCGCGCCAGGGCGCACCGGTTGACTGGCTCGCGGTGAACGACCATCGTAGAGCACAAAGCCCTGCTCAATCAGGCGTTGCACTTGTGCCCGCGAAAGATCGGGCATAGCACCGGCAAGAAAGCGATCAATACGCTCAGCGGTCTGGGTTGGCGGTACAACTACCACCCGCTCCTCCGCTTCGAGCAATTCAATCTCACCTTCTCCGCTCATGATAGCGACTCCGAACTGGAAGTACGCGCATCGGTTGCTGCGGGGGGCGAGGGATCGCGACTCAACAACTCACTGAGGAGTTCATCGTCAATCGGTTCTGGTTCGGTTGGCGCCGGCTCTTCACCGATAAAGATAATATGAAAAGCCAATGCGGCGACCCCGATGGTAATTGCGCTGTCGGCAAGGTTAAAGACCGGCCACCAGCCAAATTGAATAAAATCGACCACGTAGCCCTGGCGAATCCGATCTACCAGATTGGACAAACCACCGCCAAAGATCATCCCAACCGCTACCGTTATCCAACGCGAGTCGGCTGGAAGGATATACTGGTATGTGAGCGCAAGCAACAAGAGCACCAGACCGGCCCCGACCGAAAGAACCCCTCCCTGATCGGGAAACAGGCCAAAAGCGACACCGGTATTTTCGTGATACGCCAGTTGCACCCAATCAAACAGCAAGGGAATGGGTCGGTTGTAGCGCAAGAGCACATCACTGAGCCAGACCTTACTCAACTGATCGATCACAAAAACCGGTATCGCCACCAATACCAGCAGCATCCAGCGCGAGCGTAGTATCATCATTGTGACATCATCGCCTGTCGAACCCGGCGCAATGCAATCTCATCAAGTGCATACTGCAACATCAAGAGGGCTGCCCCCACCGTGATCGCACTATCGGCAAGATTGAAGATCGGAAACCAGCCAACTTGAATAAAATCGACCACATAACCAAGCCGGATACGATCAATGACATTTCCCAGCGCACCACCAAGAATGAGACCCATCGCGATCTGAATCAATCGCCGTCGGTTTGGTAATTGAGTGATGTAGAGATAGATGGCGCCGGTAATAATGACCAGAGCAACGATGGTCAAAATATCCGACTTGCCTTGAAACAGGCTGAACGCAATCCCAGTATTATGCGAATAGGCCAACCGAATATCTTCACCAATCAACGGAATAAATTTCGTCATTGGTTCAGGGCCAAGGGTTGCAACGATCCAGCGTTTTGACGCCTGATCCAGCGCGACGGCGATAATTGCAACCAGTATGGGCGTTATCCAGCGGGCCTGCACCAGTGATTTCACGCAATAACCTCCTCGTGTACGTTGCTTAACTACTGTTTATTATAACGTAGTAGCTTAGAAACGGGGCGTGAAACACAGGGCATGTAACAACCGCTCTCCGTCTGGGCGCGCGAGCCTCCGGCTCGCCAAAGCGTCAACACCCGACCCCAGCCTATGCATTACCCACAACTATACACATGGTGTCAACCATGTGCTATCGTGAGCAACATGCCAGGGAATAGTCGTACCGTGAGCGGTGCGCATCAGGAACGGAACGCGGAATGATTGCAGCGGGAAACGTCGTGTCAAACCGTGGGGCAGGGTGCTTGAGCTGATGTCATCACGCTGTGCTACCGTGCGCCTGTCGCCTACGCGACCCTGATGATGGGGATGGCTGAACGCAGACCGGCAGCCTGCCCACAGCGTGCTGGTGCCGATGGTGTGTCGAGGCAGGTTCCGTAGGGGCGGGTTTAGAACCCGCCCCCCGCCCCTACGGACGGTGCCTGTGCCATTCACCTGACCATCCACGGGATGCGGTGAATGAGGGACATCACCCGATCACGCTGGTCGTGATCACAGACCCGGCGAACGGCATTTCCGCTGCACCCGCCGGGGTGAATACGGTTGTCCAGCGGAGTTACCCGTGTCACGACATGTGGCGTGCGGCAGCCAGGCTGCCGCAGCAGCCGCGCTCACGATCCGGCGCGTGGCATACCGTTCCCCATCCTGGTCACGGAGGTGCTGAATGTGCTCGTGCCAATCATCGAGTCGATCAGGCATGTATGCGATACCTGCGCGTAGACGGTTATGTTGCACGAAATTCGTGCTTGCGCACCAGCAGCCACGGCCAGCACCTGCCTGCGATGGCGATGATGCCTGCACGCAGACTGGAAGCCCGCGCCACGGGGAGCGCGTGCAGTCTGCCTGACGCGGCGTGACGTGTGGATAATGCATGGAGGGGCCGGTTCTGAACCCGGGACGGGTTGTGCATCCGCCCCAACTCCAGGGAGCGACGTTGGCCGACACATGCGTAGGGGCGACGCATGCGTCGCCCCTACTGAATGATGCACCGCTGGACACCTGTAGGGACACGGCATGCCGTGCCCTCTGGATTTTGGCCCTTGTTCCACCTCCCCCCTATACATTACCCATAACTATTTTGTCAACTTCTTCGCTCACTCGCAGCGTCTACCTCATCGTGCGCGATCCTGGGCACTATTCGCGTTACACTGCTGTCGCGTGGGTCTCACGTCACGAACGGGAAGTGGATGGGAGCAGTGGTGGCGGCGGTAGACGGTGTATCAAACCGTGGGGCAGGCTTCCAGCCGGCCAGCGGGGCCAGCACCTGCCTGCGATGGCGATGATGCCTGCACGCGGGCTGGAAGCCCGCGCCACGGGGAGCGCGTGCAGTCTACCTGACGCAGCGTGACGTGTGGGTAATGCATAGCGGTGGCGGGCTGGAGTGGGGGCGTGTCGCCGAACACCACTGCGCACCACGCCCCAGCCACACCCACCCCCACCCCCTGATCGTAGACGCATCAAACCAGTACACCGCCCCTACCGCAGCTATTTCCTATCTCCTCTCTCCTATCTTCTAAAGCCTGGAATCACCGCCCCTACCCCAGCTATTTCCTATCTCCTCTCTCCTATTTCCTATTTCCTATCTCCTCTCTCCTATCTCCTAAAACACCGCAAACACCTCACTACCCACCACCATCACGAAGAGCAGGTTTAACAAAATCCCCACGACCAGACTGATCGCAGTCAACAACAGCAGATAAACTGTGCGCCGGCGAATCAACCGGCGAAATTCACCCTGTAACAACGCTTCCAGAGTCTGCTGCTGCGCAGCGAGCACCATCTCAACCGGTGTCCCTTCAGCTTCTGCCTGAGCGAGCGCTGCCGTAGCATCGATCAGTTCACGACAATTGGAGCGACGGGCAACTTCGGCCAGTGCCGCAAAGGGGCGCATCCGCTGCTCTTCGCTGAGCGCCAACGCCTCGGCGACGAGGCTCCGCATTGGCGCCTGGCGGGGTGTTGCCTGCGCGCAGTAGCGTCGCAACAGCAGACTGGGGGCTTCAAAGCTGCCCAACGCAACCCGAATAAAACCGATCAACCCCGGCGTGAGGCGTCGTAATTCCTGGCTCAGCCGCTGCTGATCGCGCTGGGGCTGGCGTGCCCACTTCAGACCAAGCGCCAGATAGGCCGCCAACCCTAATCCCACCCAGATAATCCCCCCGCTGAGAGCAGCACCAAAACAGAGGAGAGCGATCAGCAGTCCACTACTCTGACCAATGATCAGACGTTGTCGTTCATTCAACGGTCTCGTCACCAGCGGTTGCTGACGAAGTGCTACCCCAAGTGCGGCCAGCAAGGTGCCACAAAACGCTGCCAGCAACGCCGGTGCCGCAGGTGTTGTGAGTAGATGAGGCATATGCAGCTCCTGAGTAACGATGAGTACCTCGATACCTAATAATCAACATCCTCGACCTGTGAGAACAGGAAGCCACCGATCATCGGTGCCAGCAAAGCCAGGGTCACGATGACGGCAAAAACCATCCCCAGCGGAGTGCTATACGCGATCCGTACCCGCTCCCATTGGGTCGCGATCAGGTATAGGGCCATCAGACACCCTGCCCCACCGACGGCCAGACCGCTGTAGCGCATCTGGGCCAGTTCGGTCAGTGCCTCTTCCCGCCGTCGTTCCGACACCTGAAGCGCGGCGTAAGCCGCAGCGCAGCGCCGGGCCTGCAAGTCTTGCGGCTGATCGGCGGCAACCGCCAGGTGGTTGAGCAGGGTTGCGTGGCGCGACGCTGAGGTTTGGGCGGCCAATGCTGCAATAACCTGACGAAGTGTTGCAATGCTCCCGTCGGCGAGCGGTGTCCCCTGTTGTCGAAGTAACCACCGCCACTCGTCGCGTAGTGGCCCATCACCCATATCGGTCAGGACACGCTCCAGGGCAGTACGAAGACCTAAACCGCCACTGAGCAAAGCACTGAGGCGACCAATGGCCGGAGTCAGTTCCCGTTCCAGGTGCCGATTATAACGTGATTGGCTAACGGCAAAACCGATACGCACAACCAGCGCTGCCACCACCGGCGCAGCCACCAGCGCAAACCAGATTGAGCCAATCCATCCCAATACCAGACTACTCAACGTCGCCGCTCCGCCGGCCAGCAGCAAGGCCGTATTCGTTCCCAACAGCGCTGGCCGCCAGACTAGCGCCGGATCGCAGACCGCTGGCGAACGCGAGCGATCAAACCGGGCAAGGAACTGCATGAGGGGTTGCCGGAAGATAAAGGTAGCGGTCATGGTAATCAATGCAGCCAGCAAAGCCGGCACCGCACGTACCAGCCAGGCCGTTTCGGGATGGGTGAGCGAGTCAATGCCAGGCATATCATTATCCTTTCTCGGCAGTACAGAGCCTCATCACGCACAACTGCTTCCCTGAGCAGTTACCAACGCTTCGCGCATACGCAGGGCAGCCGCCACCGGCGTGAGCGCCGCTGAACTGATTTCACCACTCGCCACCAGCATATTCAGTGCGCTGTAGCGCGTTCGCAATAGCGCCAGTGCCGTCTCGTCACTCAAGCGAGCTGGATCGAGCTTGATTAGCAGATCGAGCGCATCGCGGGCCCGACCCTGGCGCAATGCCTGATCTGCCCTGGTTATTGCTTGCTGCGCCTCTTGATCGGCTCGCTGTCCGGCTGCAATCTCCCCGGCCAGCGCAGGCCATCCGCCGGGAGGAGCAAAGGCTGCGTAGCGTTCGAGATCGGCGTTGAGGTCGGCATACAGACTTGCCGCACGCTCCCAGCGTCGACTGGACAGCGCAGCCAAAATCTGTTCGCAGGCTTCGCGTGCTGCCTGAGTCGCCTGCTGTGATCGTTCTGGCAGCATGGTCAGGGCCTGACGTGCCGCCTGGGCCAGCCGTTCATCCTGGCGCTCTTCCCATGCCCGCCGCAGGATCGCCAGTGCCCGTTCAGGAGCACTGGCCTGGCGAGCGAGCGCGGCCTGACTCAATGCCTCTTCTACGATTGTCCGACTGCTGGCGACGGCCCGCGGCCGCTCGCTCATCTTGAGCAGGCGCAGCCGTTGTTTGAGCATGTCAGGCGTCTGGTCGGCTCCATCCCATATCAAGGCATCGCCCTCCGCTTGTGCCGCGCAATACCAGCGCAGACCGCTGCTGTCAACTTCTGCCCGGGCCAGGGGAACGATCCGCGGACGCAAGCCGGTAGTCGTTTCATCACAACCGTCAAGCAGCACCACTTCATCAATGTAGCGTCGTCCGTTGTTGCGACTCAGATGGATCACGACGTGGAAGTTGTCGCAAATGTCTTCAAGAGCATTCGTGCGCCGTCCCTCGTAGAGGTATGCTCCAGGCATCGCCGCACAGTCGGCCAACCGGCTGACCGCACGCAGCGCATTGCGGGCGTGGATTGTGGTGACAACGGCATGACCGCTGACCGCAACGGCCAGAATGGCACCTGCTTCGGCGGCACGGGTTTCGCCCGGCGCGACCAGTGATGGCGTCTGGCGCAAAACTTCACGGGCTGCCCGCCCAAAAGCGTGTGGATCGAGGCTGGTCTGCACCAGTTCCCGCGTCCACGCCGCATGGCGAACATTGATCTCCAGGGTATTGTCCTCGATAGTGATAACGTGTGGTTCTCCCGGCCACGAATTGACAATCGCTTCCAGCAAAGCTGTCTTTCCGCAACCGGTTTCCCCGGCGATCAGAAACGAGCAACGGGCGCGCACTAGCAATCGCAAGAGCGCAAACAGCGCTTCATCACAGGCTCCCCGCCTCAGAATGTCGTCCAATGTCCACGCGGTGCGCCGCCCGCGGCGAATACAAATCAACGCCGTATCATCAGGAGTACAGGGCGGAATGGTAACGTGCATACGTGTGCCATGCGCCAGCGGCAGGGTGTCTTGGGGCCGGCTACGGTCGAGGGGAACCGCCAGCCGCGAGGCCAAAACCAGTGCCCGATCCAGCGCCTGGCGCGGCGAACTGAATCGTTCAGGCGCGAGCGTAAAATCAGCACCCTCCTCTTGCACCATGATGCGGTCGCCGATAATCTTCACCTCCTGGACACGCTCATCGTCCAGATACGGCTGCGCCGGCCCCCAGCCGATAGTGTCGTGAAAGAGGCGCAGCAGACTGGCATCATCAGTCGGCAGACCGGCCAGCGGCCCACCACGTTCGGTGTGCGAGCCGATAGCGGCACGCAACACCCGCAGCACCGCCGGATCGCGTTCCGCAGCGGGAGCCACCGGATCGAGCAGATCGGGATGCAGCTCGGCGAGCAGGATGTCGCGTGCGGCTTGTAAGGCTGTCGCCGTTGGATCGGTCGCCTGATGCGACGCCGGCAAGAGATCGGCCAGTCCTCCCTCTTCGAGAACGGTTAATGGTCGGTAGGCAGGATGCATGGTCTCCTCCTTATGACGACATTGCCGGTACCGGAGCACGGTGTGTAAACAGCTCGGCAAAGCGGTGCCACCAGGCGGTTTGCGGCATTGGCAGGCGCGGCTGCAAACCAGCTTGTGCGCACAGAGCCTCAACTACCTGATGCGTGGCGCGGGCGAAACGACTGTGCGGGCCGAGATCGAGCATCGAGATGTAGCCATCGTGTTCATCGGCGAGGCTGGCTAACCGAGGTTCGCGTGGCAGCGTGCCCAAACTACCAACACGCGGGTAGCGGCGGGCGAAGAGTTCAGCCACCATCCCAACCGTCACCGTCACACCGCGTTCTGGCTCCATAAAGAGCAGTGAACAGCGTTCGAGCCGCTCCGGCGCCAACTCGCTAAAGTGTTCGAGCATATGCCCCACTCCCATCCGCTCGCGAGCACCGGGAGGCGTCGGCAGCACAACACTGCCACCCGCCTGCAACACGTGCGTAGCATACGGACGACGCAGATAGTCGGGAGGAGTATCAATTAACACCACATCGTACCCTTCAAGGGCAAGAATGCCCTGGTACAACCCTTGCCAGTCGGGTAAGCGTAAATCGTTTTCGGCCCTGGCCACAGCATGCGATCCGATCAGCAGATCGATCCGCCCCCAGCCCTGCTGATTGGCACGGGTATGCTCAGGCTGGAAAATAAAGGGCTGAATACCGGTCGGATTCCAGTGCGATGGGCCGCGCTGCACCAGGTGGAGGTACGAAGGAGCGCTGGCCGGAATGCGGAACGCCGGCACCAGACCGGGGTTTGAGATGTCGCTGTCCCACACCAAAACATCGAGACCACGCCGACGCAATCCTTCGGCCAACACACAGGTTGCGAATGTCTTGCCGATACCACCCTTCGCCGCCCCAATCGCGATCACCGGCAAGCGCTGCGTCCCGTGACCACGTCGTCGGCCAATCTGCGCCCCGATCCAGTCGGCCAGCGCGACCGGATTGCGTTCAGCCGTAGCCGGCAACCCTGCCGCCTGCGCATCGGCGAGAGCCGCCCGTGCCGGGCCGGTCAACCCCAGCATGACCCGCACACCCACCTGCTGCGCACGCGCCGTTAAATCCCAGAGATCGGCCAGGGGCGTACCCCGACTATCATCGAGGTAGAGGGCATCTGGCGGGCGCGATCCGCTCAAGAGGCGTTGTACCTGATCAATCCGCGATGGTGCCAGCACTGCAACATCGCGCAATTGCTCAACTTCGGCCTGCAACCCTTCAATCGCACTAAAGATGATCAGTTCCATAGCACAGCTCCGTTCACATTGATACACCGGAAACCCGCAACGGATAACGCTCCAGGGCTATCTGAAGCAACCCCATCACATTCGCCCAAGCCCCCAACCGGCATTGACATACCCGGCCCGCATCAGACGGTCACTGCTGCGTTCGTAACGGAAGAGCGGATTGGTCGGAAATGGATCGCCACTCTGGCCCTGCGCACCCTGGGGAAGCACCTCCTCAATCGCAACCACCCCACGTTTACCGGTTGGCGTTCGCCCAATCTGCACAACCAGCAAATTCACAACATCCGACGTAATCAGACCGCGTACAATCTGCGCAGCCGCCTGGCCGGCCCCGGTCGTTTCCTGAGCCAGACCAATCAAGGCCATCCGCTCCAGATTGCGCAGCGCCCCTTGCACGGTAGCGGCGTGAATGGTGCCCAGGCCAGGGTGGCCGGTGGCAGCGGCCTGTAACATCGCCATTGCTTCACCACCACGCACTTCGCCGACAATGATGTAGTTGGGTTTCTGCCGCAGCGCAAACGTCACTGCCCGACCGAAACCACCCGGCTCCGGCGGAGCTTCGATATGCAGACTATTGGCGCTCCGCGGTAATTCGCCGCCATCTTCGATCACCACCAGCCGCATATGCCTGCCAATCGCCTGGGTCAGCGCAGCCGCCAGCGTCGTTTTACCACTCCCCGTTGGCCCGGCAATCAGCAGCGATGCCCCACCGTTCAACGCAGCTAACAAAAGATCACTCGCCTCACGGGTGATCACCTGGCCTTGAACCAGATCATCAAGCGTTGCCCATCGTTCAGGGAGCAACCGGATCGAAAGGCTCGGCCCGGCTGGGGAAGCACTACGACTGGTAATCGCGTAACGCAACCCATCAACGACACCCTGCACGAACGGCGGTAGTGGCTGATCAGGCGCAATACCCTGACTACGCCAGACAAGCTGCCGCTGTGTCCAATCAATCCAGGCCGGATGAACCATCACCCCGGTATTGACCATCATCCCCCGCTGCACCACAAAGAAGGGCGAGTCGGCAGGGCCATTAAAGAGAATGTCCGACACCGCGTGCTCCGGGTCGCGCCAGATTTCCAGCGGGCCATACCAGCCCACCTGCCGCCAGCAGATCGTCTTCCCCAGACCAAGTTGGGCAAAGGCTTCTTCAGGCGGAACGTGCCAGCAATCCCGCAAGCGACCACTGCGGAGCAACATACGCAGCTCCTCGGCAACTGTCGCCCCATCCTCCCCGCCGAGTACCGATTGACCGGGAATATCCCAATTCGCGTACATGCCACGTCCCCTCCACTGGACTGTGATGGTAATGGTTATTGATGTCATTTCAGACCGACGACAGCATCGCTGCGCTTGTAGCCGGCCTGGGTATCGTCAACAATGCTCTGCCAATCACAAGAGGGTTTCAACCGCTCTCACCCCTACAACCGTTCACGTTTATGGACGAACAGAACGTAAACGTATAGGTCAACGCAACTTCCACTGCATCGGAACGCCCCAAAGCCTGCTTCTGGTCGCCTCTCTCCACCGGTTCAGGATCGGCCACTGTGCTCACCCCCTCCTACCGCATCAGGCCACCCTGGCACAGCTCTTCAGCCGCCTCGTACCCATCGGTTCAGGAGCGGCCACTGTGTTCACCCCTTTCCTGTCGCAGCGGAATGCCCTGGCACAGCTCTTCAGCCGCCTCGCATCCACCGGTTCAGGAGCGGCCATCTGTGCCTTCCCCTACCGCATCAGTCCACCCTGGCACAGCTCTTCAACTGCCTCGCACCCATCGGTTCAGGAGCGGCCACTGTGCTCACCACCTCTCCTACCGCATCAGGACGCCCTGACCCGGGTCTTCAGCCCCCTGCCCGCCGGTTCAGGAGCGGCGACGGCACTTACCCCCTCCTGCCACAGCCGGATGCCCCGGCACAGCTCTTTAGTCTCCTCTCACCCACCGGTTCAGGAGCGGCACCGGCGCTCACCACCTCTCCTACCGCATCAGGACGACCTGGCACAGCTCTTCAGCCGCCTCGCACCCATCGGTTCAGGAGCGGCACCTGCCCCCCTCCTGCCGCAGCCGGATGCCCTGGCACTGGTCTTCAATATCCTCTCGCCCACCGGCTTAGGAGCGGCACCGGCGCTCACCCCTTTCCTGTCGCAGCCGGATGCCCTGGCACTGGTCTTCAATATCCCCTTGCCCACCGGTTCAGGAGCAGCCACCTGCGCTCACCCCCTCCTGCCGCAGCCGGACGCCCTGGTACAGGTTTCCAGCCTCCTCTCGCCCACCGGCTTAGGAGCGGCACCGGCGCTCACCCCTTTCCTGTCGCAGCCGGATGCCCTGGCACAGCTCTTCAGCCGCCTCGCACCCATCGGTTCAGGAGCGGCACCTGCCCCCCTCCTGCCGCAGCCGGATGCCCTGGCACCGGTCTTCAGCACCTCTCTTCCGCTGATACAGGAGCGGCACCTGCCCCCCTCCTGCCGCAGCCGGATGCCCCGGCGCAGCTCTTTAGTCGCCTCTCACCCGCCGGTTCAGGAGCGGCCATCCGCGCCATCTCCTACCGCATCAGGACGCCCTGACACAGGTTTCCGGCCTCCTCTCACCCACCGGTTCAGGATCGGCACTGGTGCTCACCTCCCTCCTACCGCATCAGGACACCCCGGCACAGCTCTTTAGTCGCCTCTCACCCACCGGTTCAGGATCGGCCACTGTGCTCACCCCCTCCTGCCGCAGCCGGATACCCTGGCACCGGTCTTCAACATCCCCTTGCCCACCGGTTCAGGAGCAGCACCTGTGCTCACCCCTCTCCTGCCGCATCAGGCCACCCTGGCACAGCTCTTCAGCCGCCTCGCACCCGCTGGTTCAGGATCGGCCATCTGCACCATCTCCTACCTCATCAGGACGACCCAAAGCCTGTTTCTAGTCTCCCCTCTCCCGCCGTGCGGGAGAGGGGCCGGGGGTGAGGGCGTTTAACGCATCTCCATGCCCTATCCCCCGTCTACAACCTCACGTTCTGTACGCCCCCGAAACCGTTCACGGTTGTACGTCGTCTACCGCTGGTACCGGCGCAACTAATTCCTTCTCCCCTTGCCCACTGCTTCAGGAGCGGCGACGGCACTTACCCCCTCCTGCCGCAGCCGGATGCCCTGGCACCGGTCTTCAACATCCCCTTGCCCACGGCCACCTGCATGCACTCCCCTTCCTACCTCATCAGGACGACCCAAAGCCTGTTTCTAGTCTCCCCTCTCCCGTCGTGCGGGAGAGGGGCCGGGGGTGAGAGCGTTTAACGCATCTCCATGCCCTATCCCCCGTCTACAACCTCACGTTCTGTACACCCCTGAAACCGTTCACGGTTGTACGTCGTCTACTGCTGGTGCCGGCGCAACTAATTCCTCGACCGTGATCTGACCAATGTCCAGCCGATCCAACGCCGGCAAGATCGGGGAGTCACTGCCGTAGCGTTCGCCCCACAACGGCAGACCGGCAGCCTGTACGGCCTGGATCACGTGTGACTGGTACGGCGTCAGTTCCAGGTAGGCAATACCTGCCTCTCCATCCACGTAGAGCACTCGCGCACCGCTGAGCAAACGACATGCATATGGTCGTGGCTGCAACGGCGAGTCTGGCGGATTCACGGTTGGCTCGCGCCCTGCGGCTGCCTGTCGTGCCTGATCACAGACATCAGGCGACCCATTCGGATCGCTGAAGCCGATATTGACCCGATCACGATGGGTGAGCGGGCCAATCGTCTCGGTACTGAACGGCACCGCAACCATCCCCGGCGTCAACGCCTCACCGTTCGGGTAGACCGGTTGGGTTGGTGCGTGCTCCATCAGCATCGAGGGCTGGAGCAGATCGTTCGCCGCAAGATGGCGGGCTGCATACTGCCCGACGGCCAATGCCGGTGAGCTAATACCGGTCAGTTGCACCGGACGATGACGGGGAAGCAGAACAACTGCAAGATCATCGGCACTGATTTGCTGTCCATACGGTACATCCCGCGCCAGAATCACCACCGGCTCGCTACGGCTTGCTTCCAGAAAGGCAATCACGGTAAAGACAGCCGTGATCAGCAAACCCAAACCGATGAGGATCGCCGGCAGGGGATTGCTGCGTCGGCGGCTCAGTGCCTGATGAAGCGTACCAATTGCAGACATGCGAGTGCTCCTTTCATTGCAAGGTTATGGCCGACTCAGGCGATCAATCGTGTCGGCGGCCCGAATACGCGGGCGAATCTCTCCTAAACCAAACAGACCGTGCAGGGTTGGTTGCACTTCAGCACAGAGTAGTGGAGTAGAGCTGGTCACATACGCACATGTCCCTCCTTGTGGTAACACTGTCCAGCGCACAGCCGCAGCCAGCTTGTCTGGATCATGACCGTCTAGCCGCGCAGTCCGCAGGTTGACGAGCAGAAATTGATGTGCTACGTTGACAATCGCCGCGCAATGACCGGGATTCGTGACAGTTACTGCCTGACAGGTGCGGCTACCGCGTAGCGATTGCGTGTTACGGGCCAGCATCGCGTAATCGAGGTGTTGTACAGCCGAGCGCGTTGCCTGCTGAAGTGCATCTTCAAGCAGTGCTACGTCCAGCCAGAGGTTAGCCACCTCAATCACCACCAGGATGAAGAGTGTCAGCGCTGGCAACATCAGCGCCAGGATTGGTAATGCCTGCCCGTGATGACGATGCCACATACGCCTCTCCTACTGTTGATCGCGCTCGGCAGCCCGTGTGGCACTGGCTCGTACCACCAGGTCCTCGCTAAAAGGAAGCAGTGCCGTTGTTGCCCAGAGTGAGGCCCGGTAGCGCACCTCAACCGTGATCGGGTCGTAGCGCCGGCATGGTCGGCGCGGACACGAAATGACAACCTCACTTGCCGCTACGTCAATACCGAGGCTTCCATGCAGTGCCTGCCGGGCTGCGAGTTCAGTTGCGGCACGATCACCTCCGGTCAGCGCAGCCTGATGCACTGCCGCACGAACCGCCTGATTGACGGCATAATGAATAAGCAGAATTTGCCCCACCGTAAAAAGACCTATAACCAGGGTGAGCAAGATCGGGAGGGCCAGTGCCATCTCGATCAGTGTCTGTCCCGGCGGACGATAGCGTTTCATCGCGTGCTCCTTTTCTCAACCGGTTGCAGGCTGTGAAACGATTTGTTTTGTGACCTGGAACCAGCCTGTGCTAACTGTCTGTCCTGCTGAGCTTTGTTCATCTGATGACACCCTCACCGGTGGCGAACGGCTGTACTTGTCAGACGCATTTGGTTTCGCCGAACGCGCATACTCCCTGGAACTCATTGCTTAACCCACCAGCTCGACCGGCTAGGCTTTGTGATCTGATGACACCTCCCTACCGGTGGCGAACGGCTATGGCTGCCAGACTCCTCCAGTTTTGCCGGACGTATATCCTGCCCTTGGCGCATCGCTTAACCTCCTGGCCCGACCGGCTGGACTTGGTGAGCTGATGACGCATCCCTACCGGTGGCGAACGGCTGTACCTGACAGACGCCCTTTGTTTCGCCGGACGCACATACTCCCTGGAACTCATTGCTTAACCCACCAGCTCGACTGGCTAGGCTTTGTGATCTGATGACATATCTCTACCGGTGGCGAACGGCTGTACCTGCCAGACGCCTTTGGTTTCGCCAGATGTATATCCTGACCAGAACTCATCGCTTAACTCCCCGGCCCAACCAGTGATCGCGGCGCCAGCAGGGTGATGTCAATCTGCCCGGATACGATCTGGCGTGCCGGATCAGGCAATGGTGCCACCGGAATGGGAGGCAGCGGTACGCCACCGATACTGCCCGGTGCCTGATTGATAATCTGCACCTCAAGTTCAACCTGGATCGTCAGCCGCGCCCGGTTTATCTGGTCGGTGGCGTACAGATAGACATCAGAGCGCATGGGCGGTACTGGAGGCCTGCTCCAGTAGAGATGTACCTGATCATCGAGATCGCGTTCGCGAATGATGGCTGCACCAAGTTGATCCCGACTTTCCCCACCGAGATAGCGATACAAGCAGCCACTGAGCAGTTTTGGTGTCAGTAGCGGTCGCGTCCCCGGACGGCAACCGGTGATGCCACGGCTATCGGCGGCTCGTGGATCGAAGCGCTGACCACCCACTTCAACTTCAGTCAGACTCCAGCCGACCACCCGCACCTGATAGGCGTAGGGCCACGGTAATGGTTCATCACTGAATTGCAGATTGGTCAATTGTGGTGTTAAATCGATCACTTCGCCGGTCGGCCAGGCAATAGCAGTACCTTCAGAGAGGTAAACACCGTTGGTCTGACTGCCATCGCGTGCTGCCGGGTCCAGGGTCGAGCGAATGGCAAGCCGCAGATCGCCGGTTGCAGTACCGATAGTAGTCGGTGGTGGGACAACGTTGATGTTCAACGAAGCCAGATTGTCAACCGGATCATCGGCAGGCGTCAGCGTAGAAATCCGAGCTGTCGCCGGCAAGACTGTGCCAGCCGGAACACGGGTCTGCACGACGACCTCAATCCTCGCCGCAGTTTGCCCATCCAGCGTTCCCAGCTCCCATCGCAGCAAGCGCCCTTGTTGAGTTGTGGGTGTACGACTGGCACCGACCAATTGCACATCGGACGGCAACTCAAATTCAAGCACGGTGTTGGCTGCCGGTCGCGTTTGCGTTGGACGGCGTCGGTAGAGGTTGCCATAATCAATTGTGTAAGCAAACACACTGCCCTGACCGACAATGCTGGTTGGCGCACGGAGCAGGACAAACGGATTTGGGCGGACAACAGCTACAGTAGCACTGGCCTGATTATCCTGCTGATCAACAATCCGTTCCGGGGTTATCGTGCTAATCGATGCCTGCACATTCAACTGATCAATGGTTGGCGTGGCCGGTACATACATATCCAGCCGCAGCTCACCACTGGCCGCAGGCACCAGATCACCGAGCGCACAGAGCAATTGATTTCCTTGCTGCTGGCATCCGGTCGGTAGCGTGGAGAGCGTCACAGATGCCGGCAAGAGTACAGTAATCGTTGTCTGACGTGCCACACCTGTGCCGTGATTCTGATAGCCGACCAATAACCGGACTGATTCACCGGCTGCTGCCGGAGCTGGTACGAAGGTCAAGCGAATTGTCGGATTTGGCCGTAGGTAAGCAGTACTTGCCATCGCCGAATTATCGGTTGGAGAGTCACCCGCCGTTGTTGTCGTTACCGTCGCCCGGTTATCAAGTCGGCTGGCTGCGTCTGGTCGCGGGCGAGCCTGAAAGCTGATGATTGCTTCCTGCTGCGACGCCAGGCTGCTCATCGTACAGCGAAGTGTCCGCTCTGCTCCCGCATAGCGACAGGCACCGGCAGGAGCCTGCAACAAACTGACGAAATCAACCTGATCTGGTAACGGATCGGCAATTGTTACCTGCGACGCCGTTGCACTACCGCGATTCACGACCCGCAGGGTGTAGAGGAGCATGTCCCCACTAAGCACTGTTGCCGGTGCTGTTTTAGAAATGCTAACCTCGGCGCGCGTCAGGCGGGTAAACTGCGTTGAGCTATTGTTTGTTGTGTTTGTGTCAGATGGTCTGGAACTAATGACAGCAGTAGTAGCAACGGTCTGGCTCAGATTACTGCCAATCGTTGTTGGGGCACGCACCCGCACCTCAATCCTGCCGTTACTATTCGGATTCAGTTGTCCAATCTGCCAGCTCAACGTTGTTCCCTGCTGTCGAACCGGCATACTGGCACTAATCAACTGTGCTCCGGTTGGCACTGACATCTGAATCGTCACATTTGTCGCTGGGGCCAAACCGGTATGCCGATAAGAGATGGTGTAGCGCAATTCATCGCCGACCACTACTTCAGCCGGTGCATTCAGCTCTACGCTGAGATCCATCGCCGCCTGCAGGGCCATCAGACCAACATCAATATCTGTTTGTGTTGCACTGTGATTGAGAGCTATCGCTTGACTGAAACCACTACGCTCATCAATATCACTGTCGAGCTGTGTGTTTCCACCGCGACCTGCCGGCGCAAAGGTATAACCTCCAGGCAAAGTCACGAACAAGCGATACTGGCCTGGTTCAAGATTGGTGAATGTATAGCGGCCCTGCGCATCACTGGAAGTTGTGCGAGGATAGCTATTCACAGCAGGCGAAGAACCGGGCAGACGTTCCAGCCGGATCATCACGCCGCCAAGTCCAGGTTCATTGGCGTCTTGTATGCCATTACGATTGACATCGTGCCAGACCCGATCACCGATGGTAGCCGGACGAAATTGCCGGGTAAGCCCAATATCGACATGCTGAATCCGTTCACCACGCACCGGTATCATCAGTGCATTGCCGGTCATACCGTTCCCGGCGTGACGACCGGCAAACTCAACGACACCGAAGATGGGATGAGCATCGCTGTCAAGGTTTGCAGGACCGACACGTTGTGGCGAGTAGGTCATCCCGTTCAGCGGCTGACCGCTCAGGAATTGATGCGGAGCCACACGCATATGTAACGCCCGGTTGGGTGGCACTGCAACGGTATAGCTGCCGTCAGTAGCCGTTACCACGTGACCAAGTGGCACCGATTGACCGGGTTCAAAAACCTCAAGCCGTATACCACCCAATGGTGGTTCACCCGCTTCACGGACGCCATTCCCGTTAAGGTCATGCCAGAGTTGGCCACTGATAAATGCATATGTGCAGAGGAGTTCAAGATCGCCGAGCGTTGCCAGTTTATTACTGTTAGGCGGAATCAGGGTTATCGCACGGAATGGATGCGGTTGATTCGAGGTATACAACATCAGCCCCGATGCATTGTCACCCAGCAACGATGTTGCCACAATCGTCTCGGTTCCATCAGGGTTTGGGATAGCCAGTAAGCTACCCATGTGATTTTCAACATGCGCCGGATCAGTACCAGGATATTTATGCAAGTTGTCATTCAGCCAGTCGGCCCGATTTGCCAGAACTCTTGTACTTGAGTCATGAATATGCACCTGATCAGTGCGACTAACAGGAGATAATTCCAGCACCCATTTACCATCACTAAATCGATAATTAAGGCTATCGCCTTGAGCAGTTGCTGTATAGTGCCCTTGTGGTGGAACACCAAAGAACGTTAAGTCGCCAATTCGATCTCGTAACCCAAGACGCATAAACTGACCATCAGGACTAAATTCAATATCGGTCAAAAATGGCTGGGCATCAAAGATGACATTGTTTTTTCGATAAATTTTCAGTCTGTGCAAAGTTTCATTCCAGGCATTCCATCCAACCACTGAGCCATTAGGACTCAGATTTCTAAGTTCATGGAAGTACGTTGAACCAACAAACCGAACATTGAAGACATCGTTCACCAGTGGCTGATGTAAAACAACCTGCCAGCTATCCGAATTAACGTTCCATTCCAGTACGAACACCTGCGGTTCACCATTGGGTACGGCTGTATCCGTAACGCCAACCATCAAACGCGGACTGCCATCTGTTGAGTCGGCATTCGGCGCAAATTCCAGCGCAAAAGGCCGCAAATTCGCCAGTGTCTGCTGATGTTGACTGATGAGGTGTAGTGGAACGGTAACTGGTACCAGGCGTTGAGGGGTTTCCTTTGTAATATCGTATCGTTCCAGCTGGCGAGTGTGCAGGTTAACGATGTAGAGCGTCGTGCCATCGGGGCTGATCTCCATGTCTCCAAGACCAGTTTTACCCACCGCATCAAGAATTGCCGTATCGTCTGGATCATTGGACAAACGATCTGAACCGGCGTTAGGCACGGTAAACGATGGCCGCCATTGTCCGTTGTCGAAACGATATTCATACACACCGCCGGAACCGAGTGGGCCAAAACTGGTGAAGCGGCGGGTAAATGCGCCTGCGAATAAACGACGAATACCACTAATTGCTCCATCATCGTAAGCCAGACCATAGACAGAACCGATGCCACTGTTACTGGCCATTCGCTGCCGATAACCACCACTGGTTGTGCCAATAGGTGCCAGCATCTGCTTTGTGCTGCTGATGGTCACGCGCACCAGGGCCGGATCGTCAGCAGCAACTGGCTTATACATCGTGTCGGCAAAACAGGTAGTTGCCAGCGAAAGATCACCGTTGAGACATGGAACAGCACTGGCAAAACCGTATGACCCACTCTGTGCTACTGCCGGAATTGGTACCAGAACAGATAGCCCGATCAGGAGGATACTGAGGATTATCAATACTGCCAGCCAACGTGAGAGTACGGGTACAGGCGCACGAAAACCCATGCTGCGTCTCCTTACCTTGTTTTCGGACATGCACTCACCCAAGGCGACGCCTCTAGCGTCACCCGATGAGTGCCTGTTCTCCTGTCAGGGAAATACCTATCGTCCGACGAAAGGAATGTGTACGGTGTGTGAGGTATTAGGTAGTTGAATTGGTTCTATAGCTTGCGAATTACCAGCCCGATCAAATAGCCTGACTTGAAGCATACGCGCTTCCACAGGAATGGTGTCTAAGGTAACCTGCAGTTGATACGGTGTGCCTTCTGTGCTAAGAACAGCCGTAGTTATTGCCCCAACCTCAGTCTCACTCAATACATGAAACACCGGACTCCCAATGGTCGATCCATCTGAGGCAACAAATTGCCACTCAATAGCGTGCGGTAAGGGAGCGTATTTGTCGGTAAACCGTCCACTCATCACCAATCGGGCAGGTGTTCCAGCCGTATCTACGTCGGCCTGAGTGTGCGTTAACGTCGGCGGAGTGATGTCGCGAATCAGGGAAAACCAGTCACTTTTCGAGTTTGCAGTCTCTTCTCCCCATACTGCAACATAAATTAAGATTTCTCCCTCTAATGCCGGCAACGGATACTCCGGTTGGAGAGCTGGCTGATCGTTGAAGAAAAAATCGTGGATGACAAGTTCATCTGGGTGCGGGATTGCCACATATCCTTGTTTACCCCCGAAGATGTTAACGAGACGAACATTCACATGGTTCTGATTGGTATAACCGCTCATAGCCCGTTCAGGTGGTAGTAATTCCATTGTTACCTCAATCGGTCGTGCTCTGATGAACGGTGCATTCAGTGAGATGATTGTCCCATCAAGATCAAGCAATTGCACATAGAGTATCGGCGGTGCTTCAGGATCGTAATTGTTGTAATCGGGAGGTGGATTGACCCATTTGGTGGCGTTGCCATCCTCAACCTCGATCCATCGCCAGCTTACCTCATCGGTAGGTTCCTGGTTCCAACTCCAGCGTATTTTGTCTATGGTCGAGGGCAACCCGGTAAATGTCACTTCAATCCGGCCCGTGATCGTGATGTGATCACCTACCTGCATCTGGGGCTGCGTTGATTGAGCAGCAGTCGGCTGCGAAAGCAACAATAGTATCCACACCAATCCCCAGCAGGTGATCCATAGCGAGTGACGATGATTGCTGAGAAACATCGTTGTAACTCCTCTTCAATTAGCGGCTCAGTACATAACGGGCAACTTCACTCCCTAACGCCATTCCCTGCTTCCCATCCATGACCCAATGTATCCCCCCAATGATGCGTGAACGGGTTGCATCTGCTACTTCTTTGATGAACAGCTCTTTGTGTTGAGGAAAAGCAACCATCAACAGATTGGCAGCAGCCGAGCTGAACGCCGCATGACCGGAGGGGTATGAAGGGTGCGGTGGGGTGGGCAACACTGGCTGCCAGCCCGGTTCGACAATGTTCATCCACTGCTCAGGGCGGGCAAACCCATAAAGATACTTGTTGTACCAGCAGGCGACCGCTGTATCGTGCATAGCGACACCGAGGTGTGCCAGGAGTGAAGCAGTCTGTAATTCATCGAGATTCTGAACCACAGCCGTTGTAATCGCTGTCTCAAACCAGATGCCGGGTACGGTTGGCGTACCCACATCGGCATGCCATTGCCACGCCAGCGAACGATGCTCCTCGGTCAGCACTTGCTGCGCAGCTCGAAAGGTTGTACGCTCCTGTTCCATGGCGCTGCTGTCCCAGGCCGGAGGGGCAGGTAGCGTTACAGCACTGCCATCCGGTAGGGCAACCGTTTTGACCGATCCCCAGTGAGCGTCCAGCGGCAATTGAGCGGTCGCCCATCCACCTGCTGCCGGCAAAGCAATCTCGACCGCTGCATCGCTCCCATCTTGTTGTGCCCACGCCACGATCTGTTCCCCGACCGCTCGCCCGATCTGAAAACTATGTTCAAGCTCCACCGGCGACATCGGATCACGCTGCCATAACCCGTACCAGCGCGCATCGTGAACATCTTGATCAATCTCGGCACTGTGTTGCGGGTGCAGGTAGCGCAGCACCGGCCAGGCTGCACCGGCCAGTACGGCAGTCTCGTTGATGGCGCCTTCCTGAGCAGCTTCATTGCTAATAATGAGCGCATCATTCAATGCCACCGAGATTAGCATCAGTCCGCGTGCTGCCCGCGTTGGCGGTAACCCATCACGGGCGATGTAGCCAATAGCAATTTTTACCCAACTGACAACAAACTTGTTGACAAAGCCAGACGGTGGCGCAGTTGGAATGTCTTCAGGGACGGGATTGTCAGGAACACTCGCCAGCACCGCAGCCGGATCGGTGACCAACCAGAGGCGTGGTTCAAGCGGACTTGCCAGCTTCCCAGTAGAAATAGCCTGCGAAACCGATGGTGGTTTACTTGCAGGTGTGGTTGCCCCCGGCGATAGCGTACAGGCAGTCAGTAGAACGAGCAGAACAAGTAGCTGGACGATTCGCATGCAACACCTCATCGCGAAAAAACGTGTACACATATAGAACCGTGAAACATGCCAAAACGGTGCGCGGAATTTTTGAGATTTTTTGGTTGAATTTTGGCGCGTAGTTGTTTTTGAGACCGGTTCTCAATAAATGAGGCTCCGATGATCCCCACGAGGCACCCGGAGCGAATCCCGTTGCCAGACAGCGGCGCCCGTGGCGTATTGTGTGGAGTGCGTCAACCGTGCTCACGATCAGACGTGGGGCAATGCATTACCCACAACTGGTGTCAACCACGGGTGTGTGAGCGGGTATGATCGCCATGGGTGCTGTTGTGGGCAACTGGCTCGGTGGCAGTGCGCAGCTCCAGCCGTGCTATCACGTGCTGGATGGATTGACTTACCCGCTCGTTATGCGCGTGTCGCACGGTTTGGAGTGCGGCAGCCATGCTGCCGCGCCAGTCGTGCTCACGTTCCGGCACGTGGCACGCCGTTGACCCTACCGGTCACGGACGGTTTTTTGAAATAGGTTCTAGCCTACCCTGCTCCTGGCCCGTCAGCAGAGCGCAGTTCCGGTTGTGCCATCACGCGCTAGATGGGGTGCCTTGCCTGCTCGTCATGCGCGTGTCGCAGCGTTTGGAGTGCGGCAGCCATGCTCACGATCCAGCGTGTGTCACGCTGTTGACACCACCATGGAACTCGGTCAGTAATGACCGATATAACTTTTGGTGGATAACTCAAGTTATTACCAATGCTGTGAGCAGGCCATGGAGGCCGACTGTCAGAATAAACAGTACGACGTTGCACTCAACATCGTATGGCATAACCGCATGGATGTGGGTAGTAGCCAGTTCTCATGGACGTGCTTCGTCACGACTCACAGTAGCAACCCGGGTTATATCCATCCTCTGTGTCTCTGTGGTGACAAAGGGAGCAAACTGGGTTAGATATTTTTGAAACAGGTTCTAACACAGAATAACGAAGTACAAATGCCTTTGCTCAATTTCTTTCAACAATGTGCGTAACCTTTGCCCTCCTCAACCGGTTTATATACAGAGCGTATCATCGTATGAGGAGGGCTATATGCGTCGCTGCCATCCAATCATCGTGGCACTAGCACTTATCTCTATGTGGGGAACACTCGTTGCAGCTACAACGACCCCTCCCGCTCCCGCTTCGCCACCACTACCCCTTATTCTCGGCGTCGAACGTATCTCACCAACGGCGTGGGCGGTGCTGTTGCACTGCCCCTATCCTCCTTACGATCTGTATGTGTGGACCGGTAACTCGACAATTCAACGTCCAAAAGCACTCATTCGATTGGCAGAGGCGCGCTGGCAGGCCCAATTCGCCGGTGCGTTGCCAGAGATGGCAACACTGTATGGTTGTGGGCAACAAGCAGCATTCGTCGTTGCCTATCCGACGATAGTGTCGCCATCAGAATGGATCGTAGGGATCGGTCTGGCAGGGGCAGGTGCGTGTGGGATGTGGTTGATGTGGCGAAGACGACCAAAACCGGCCCGACCGTCGGCTCCGGCGCCGATGCCAGCATGGAGTGTGTATCTCCACGATGATCAGGGTGAGCGAACGATATCGCTGCCCCCCGGTCTCTTCTCTATCGGCAGTGATCCAGCCTGCCATCTGATCGTTCTTAGCGCAGACATTGCACTACGTCATGCGCACCTGATGGTGAGTGAAACCACTGTCCATATTGTCGATCTGGCCAGCCCTTCAGGTGTTTTTAGCGGGCCGGTACGGCAGCGGCTACGACCACATACCCCCGTACCTGTGGACAACAATGACATCTGGCTTGGCACCTCGGTACGTTTGCGCTTGTCTCGTGCACAAGTATCTCAGCCGCTATTCGACCACCCCTTGTCGGCTCACACCCAGAAAGACCGGCGGTCGCACCCGTAACATCAAGCCGAGATCAACGAGGATGTGAATAAAAATAACCGTCCAGATGTCCTGATACAGGTAGAGGCAGAGGCTCCAACCCAACACAAGCGCCATTTCAGCGAGGGGGCGCAACTTGCGAATCCGCATCGATTGCGGCGAGTCGTCAAGGTGAGGCGGGAGGTACGGCAACCAGAATAGTCCATGGATAACACCACCATAAATGACAAAGGCGGTGAAGCCGACAGCAAAGCCCAGCGGGCCAACCAGCGTCGGCCAGAACTGACCGGCTAACCCATTGCCGATCCATTCGCCTAGCCGGTATACGGTCGCAAAGGCAAATGTTTCGATGACGCCATTGCCGATGCTGAAAATGATCGTTGGCCCCCACAGAAATGGTCGCCCATCGTGACGGGCGACCAGCACGTATAACACCTGACTGAGGGCAAAGCTGACCAGTAAGAATATCACAAACCAGGGATTGGCCAGCGTTGCCGGAACGTTCCAGCTTCTGAGCCAATCCCCCAGGATCGGAATCCCGATCAACAACGAGATGAGCCAGTAGAACAAAATGTACTGATCAAGGCGGCTCAGAGTGCGTTGGTTGGTCAGTTCGTACTCCATAAAAATAGTACCTCGTTTTGTTTTTGATTGAAAGAAATAAGAGTTGTTTATATGCAATATACTACCATAATCCAGCTACTTTGCCTAGAGGAGAAGTGAACAAATTGTGTCGTAAATGTGTGCATTTTTAGCGATGTCACGAACATGCCTGCTGCCATGATCCGGTATGATATGAGCAGTCTGGTCAGTATACGGTGTTTACGCCGGTGTGCACACCATGCAACCAGAGAAGGGGATGATTGTGCGTCTTGTGAGTTTTATTCCTCCTGCCGGAGGCGATGTTCGTAGTGGCGTATTACTGGGTGATACGATCATTGATCTGGCTACGGCTGCACCTTTGGTTAGTGAGGATATTGTTGATGCGCCCTGGGATATGCTCACGTTGCTCAGCGGTAGCCATCCTGATGTTACCCTGGCTACAGCCGCCGATATTGTGCAGGCGGTGGTGAGTTTGATGGGTAGCGAGGAACCGATGAACGAACCCTCAACCAGCTTTTCCTGGCATGATGGTCTCGTCATTGGTGAGGATGCATTAGTTGTACCGGTGTCGCAGGTACGTCTGGTGTCACCGTTACCGCGAGTGGTGTCACTGCGTGAATTTGATGCCTTTGTCGATGATCAAGCAGCGGCTCTGCGCCAGGCAGCAGGCTACTGGATCGGTGATCGCCGGCACCCCGCCTTCCGTTTTGCCGCTCATACCGCGATTTACGGCCCTGATGAGTCAGTCGAATTACCGGCCTCTGCCCCCCTCGATTGTGGGATGGCCCTGGGATGTGTGATTGGGCAGACCGGGCGCGATATTTCACCCGCCGAAGCCGATGCGTATATCGCCGGCTATCTGCTGGCAAATGCCTGGACAATCCGCGACCCTCTCCTGGCAGCTCTGCGCCCGCGTGATGTTGCCACATCGCTCGGCCCCTGGCTGGTCACTGCTGATGAGCTGGAGTATTACCGTGACGACGATGGCCGTTTGCTCTTGACGTTGCGTCTGCTGATCAATGGCCAGGAAGTGAGTCGCTATCATACCGGACGGATGCGGTTTTCGTTTGCCGAACTGATTGCCTTTGCCAGCCAGGATACGTGGTTGCAACCAGGCGAGATTATCCTCAGTGGCGTGGCTGCCGGAGGATGCCTGCTCGACATTCAGGGTGATAGTGGGCCATGGCTTCGTGATGGTGATGAGGTGATCATCGAATGTCCGGAACTGGGCCAGCTTCGTTCGCCGGTTGGATGGTTCGCCGGTAGTGATTATTGATGACGTACATATGCCAGCTTGCCATTCTTTTTGCTATCTGGTATAGTCCGCCCGATTATGGAAAAGAATGAGTACACAACAATGGCAGCCGTTGAGCTGCAACACTGGTGGTATGGTGGTATGCGAGCCATCAATGCCGCCTTGCTCGAACGATTCTTGCCTCCTCACCGCAATCTTCAGATTCTCGATGCCGGTTGTGGCACCGGTGGGGATGCCCTTTTTCTGCGTCGCTATGGCATGGTGGTTGGGCTTGATCTGGCCGCTGAAGCGTTAGCTCTCGCTCGTCAGCGGCTGCCTGGTTGTCTGGTTCGTGGTTCGGTCGTACAGTTGCCGTTTGCCGACCAGAGCTTTGATCTGGTCACGTCGTTCGATGTGCTGTATCATCGTGCCGTGATCGATGAGCAACACGCGCTGCGCGAGATGTGGCGTGTGTTACGCTCAAATGGTCGTATTCTCATCCGGTTGCCGGCATACGAATGGTTGCGCTCTTCGCATGACCGGCAGGTACACACTCGTCATCGTTACACTGCCGGTGAGGTACGGCGTCTGCTGGAAACAAATGGATTTGTGATTGAGCACCTGACCTATGCCCTGACCATCCTCTTTCCCCTGTCGGCAGCGGTACGCCTGCTCGAACGTGTCCTGCCTGCCCAACAGCAACACACCGATTCAGCGATGGTCATGCCATCAAAGCCGCTCAATACACTGCTCCGCCTGCCGATGATGGTCGAGGCGGCATACCTTGCACGCGGTGGTCGGTTTCCTTTTGGTCTCTCAATCGTGTCTCTTGCTCGCAAAGCTGTCTGATTAACGAAATGGTTCGTTATGATGTTCGATCTTCTCCTCAACCGATTAAGCACTACGCCAGAACTCTGGAATCGCTTACGCTGGCTGGTTGAAGCTGGTTTCACCGGTGAACATCTGGCCATCGCTCGCGAATTACGTCCGTGGCACGGCGATCACCGCCGTTTTCTCGATTTGGGATGCGGTACCGGTGAGTTTGCCGCTGATTTTCCAGCCCATCGTTATATTGGCGTTGATCCGTCACTCACCTATTTGCGGTTTGCTGTTCGCCGCCGACCGGGTTCCTATGTTGCTGCCGGTGGTGAAGCCTTACCGTTTGCCGATCAGACGTTCGATGCCGGTTTGATCCTCGGTGTCCTCCACCACCTTCCCGATACAACGGCCCGGCTGGTGATGCACGAGGTGTATCGGGTGATGCGACCAGGAGCCACTATTCTGGTGATGGAGGATACGCCACCACCACCCGGTCAGAACCCGCTTGGCCACTTGATGCACGCCCTGGATCGGGGTGGGTATATTCGCCACGATGCCGATTATCAGGCAATGTTCGGCGATGGCTTCGATGTGGTACGTCATTATCCGCTTCGTTCGGGGATTTGCGATTACGCTGTTTATGTGCTACGCCGACGACCATGAAACCGTTATTCGCTTATTCACAGAAGTTTCGTTCTATGCTACTGGTGCTCTCACTCTTGATCACCGCCAGTGCGCTGACCGTTACTGGCGAGGTGCTGCTGAAGATCGGTATCAATCACGTGACCTCTCAGGTTGGTGCTTTTTCGCTTGATCCGCGGGTGCTCTGGGCCACCTTTACCGATTGGCGTGTTATTCTAGGGTTTGCCCTCGTCTTCGGTGGGGCTATTTTCTGGCTCGGTGTCATCTCGCGCGTCGATCTTTCGTTTGCCTACCCTTTGCTGGCACTCAATTATGTGATCATTTTGATCCCTTCGCGCATCCTCCTCAACGAGGCGGTGTCGCCGGTTCGTCTGATTGGTGCACTCATTATCGTTATCGGTGTCATTGTCATTACCTGGAGCAGTGGTAAATCGTGATCCCTGCGATGCCAGAGGCGGTTCGGCAATTGGTGACCACAATGCGCCATCGTGTGCTATCGCTGGCAATGGTGCTGGCTCTGGTCGCTTTAGGCAGTGTGCTGGCCTATCAGGCACCGCTGCATGTTCATCTGGCAGTAGGTGGTGATCCCCGTACTCAGCGTCGCGAAGACGATGCGCCGTTTCTTCACATGATGCACGCCGCTGAACCGGCAGTACCTGCCGTGGCCGAGTGGTGGCAATTACCCGGTGCAGATGACCCGTATCGCTGGACGCAACCAGAGAGTAGCCTGCTGTTACCCGGCATTGGTGGTGGTCGGTGGCTGGTTACGGTGCGTGCTCAGGGTGGGCGACCGAACGGTACACCGACATCGTCTGAGTGGCAGGTTGGTAGCGAACATCCGCTGGTTCTTTCGTTACCGGCAGCACCCGCACGCCGTTACACGCTGCTGGTACCTGCAAACGGTACCTTGCAACTTACGTTTCGGAGTGCCCCCCTTCAGGTCGATGGCGATCCGCGTGCGCTTGGTTTCGTCTTGCGCGATGTGTGGGTAGAGTCGATTGATACATGGCAAATGCCTGATTGGGTTCAACTAGCCTGGGTAGGGTTGATCCTGACAGCACTGTGGGTTTGGGGTCAGAGCATTGAACTGCGCTCCCACTGGATCATTGCGCTGCTAAGCGGGAGCGGCATCATCATAGTGGCGGCATTTGCTCTGTTTCGCCTCGCGTTCGCACTTGTAAACCCTCTTCTGGCCGGTTTGATCCTGTTTGCCACTATTGTCAGCGTTGGCCTGGCCTGGCGCTGGCCGCAACACCTGGCCTGGCGGCAGGCCATTGCCCTGACTCAGGTCGCCCTGATTGTCCGCCTGGCCGGATTGTTGCATCCACATGCGATCAGCAGTGATGCCGGTTTTCACGCCAATAATCTGCTCCGCCTCGGCCTGGGTCAGGTCTTTTTAACTGCTGGATTGCCGGCGGATGCTGGTGGTGGGATTGCCCCCTATCCGGTCGGCTTTTATTTGTTGGCCTTGCCATTGCAATTGCTGGTCGGCGATGATTTTGCCTCCCGTCTCGTCCTGGTCACAGTAGTCGCGGCTGCCCTTGACAGCTTCTTCTGCCTGGCGATCTGGTGGTGGATCAAACAGGCCGGCTTCGGCCTGCGGGCAGCATTGTTCGGCGCTGCCTGTTACATCGGCGCAACCCAAGCCTTTGAAGCCCTGTCTATCGGTGAGCTGGCTAATGTTGGTGGACAGGCCCTTATGCTTCCGGCACTCATCGGATTGTTCAGCGGTGCTTCCGCTCGCCAGAGCGGTTGGTTAGCGCTGATAGGCTTAATGCTGGCGATCTGTGCCGGTTTACTCGCCCATTCTGGGGTGACCCTGGGATTTGGGCTGTTGATCGGGTGGGCATGGGTGCTGGCATGGCAACAGCCATCAACCGTGACCACGCCGTTGCGATTATTCGCTGCTGCTGCTGGCGGGCTGGGATTGGCGCTAATGGTCGTCTACACCGCCCCCACGTATCTCGACCTGATCGTCCAGCGAAGTGGACAGGGGGCCAGTGGCGGTCTCGCGCCGATGCAGATTCTGAGCGATACAGTGCTGGCACTTGTCGGTTTGCAACCACCACACCGGCGCAGCCTGGTGTTGCCATTCGGTCTGGCGCTCGCCAATCTATTCGGATTATGGCTTCTCTGGCGCTCAGCGTCGGTTGAAGCGTCGCGTTTACGCTGGTTGATCGGCGCATGGTGGGCCGGCACCTTGACCGGCCTGGTCTTGCTGCTCGTCGCCGATCAGGGCTTACGCTGGGGATTATTTCTCTATCCGGCACTCTGCATTTCAGCCGGTATTGCCCTGGATCGGCTCGCCACTCGCTCCGTTTGGGGGCAATGGTTGGCTACGGTGGGGATGGTGACCATCGTCGGGCAAGGGGTATGGTTATGGGTTGCGCAGATCCGCGATTACTTGCATTGAGGCATCCAACTGAACCTACCTGCCGGGATTGCGCTCGCCATCGATGGATTACGTCAACACTTGCTCGCAGATAGGCACCATTCTGGGGTTAAATGTATGGCACGCGAACCAAGCCGTAGCCTTTCGCTACCCCTTGTTCGCCACATTCCGTAGGGGTGGGTTCAGAACCCGCCCCTACCTGGTATCCAACCATCGCACAGGCGCATGCACGCTTGCCAATCACCAAAGACGACCCATCCTGCTCCCGGCACGCCGGTATGGAAGCGAGGGTGCTGATGAGCATCTCCATTGCAATCACTCGCCGGATTGATTACTTTGGCCGCTCTTCATGCGCGTGTCGCATCGTTTGGAGTGCGGCAGCCATGCTGCCGCGCCAGTCGTGCTTCGTGCCAGGCGCGTGCTACGCCGTTCACGGGGATGCTGTGTATTCTCGGCACGATCATGGAGTCTGTTAGTAAGTAACCCAAGTTGCCACATTATACTGTGAGCAGGCCATGTGAGACTGACTGCCAGGATGAACAGCACGACGCTGCGCACCACATTGTGCAGCGTACCTGAACGGTATGCATCGTTTGGATAGCAGCCAGTTCCGTAGACGCACTACGTCACGCACATCTGGTATGCCCATCCGCCGTGTCTCTGTGGGGATATATAGGGAGCACCTTGGGTAACGATCTATCCGCGTTCATCCGCCTCACCCGCGTCCATCCGTGTTCCACCCCTCACCCCGTCGCGCTCAACGCCCCGCACCGCTGTGGTGACGTAAGGGGGTAACTTGGATTACGATACTTGTACGAAACAGCCACTGATTGCCAGACACCTGTCTCATCTCGCAACTTGAGGCGAGATGCCGGAGGGGCGACGTATACGTCACCCCTCCCCGTTTGTGCAACAGCCTCTACACCTGATCGCCACGTTTCTTCACAGCATGATAACAGGGACGCCAGATGTCATCCTTGCCGGATAGTTGTACCTTCTCCGCTTCTGTCTAAGCGCTGGGTACAGCTTCAGGCAACATCGAACGAAAAACTCCTTGCGCTCTGCACTCGTGTGGTATTTGGTAACAGACAACCGGACAGAATCTCTACCCAGTTTGCCTGCATTCTGAACCGATTGCATCTCTTCACGGTCAGTCTCAGAATCCCCGACGCGCAACAAAAACGCTCCTACTCATTGGCAATATCGCGCACGACATCGGTCACCGACAGCACCCCAATCGGACGCAATCCCTTTTCCCCCGGCTCGACCACGATCACCCGGTGGATACGGCGTTCCATCATCAGGCGGCTGGCATGCTGGAGTGTATCCTGTGGCGTGACCGACACAACATCGGTGATCATAATGTGCCCTGCCGTCAGGCCGCGCCAGTGCTTCCAGTATTGCTCGTACAGGCGCGCATTGACCAGATCGGTACGCGAAACCAATCCAACCATGTACCCCTCATCGTCAACGACCACCAGAGCACTTACATCTTGTTCCGACATTTGACGGGCCACATCCTGAATTGGCGTCTCACGGCGGCAGGTCAACACACCAACATGCATCACCTCGCCAACTGTTCGATCCATGGCACCTCCCTTTCACGAATTGCGGTTCAGATTGATCCGGTGATTTCTTTAGTGTAATCAATCTGACACGGCGCGTCAATATATATCTTCTTCAGGTATCTTGCATCATATCAACCGCAGTCACAACACTGTTGTAGTGATCAACCACCATCCACAGGCGATGACATCTACGGTTGACCCGGCATAATGAAGGAGAAGCACATCTGTAGGGCCTGTCCTGCCACGTCAGTACACATTGTGTGGTTAATGCCTTTCTCCGATAGCATGTATGCCCTCAATGCAACCAACTGCTACGGTCGTATTTGAACCGAAAACAGGGGCCTTCTAGTCGCCGTGAGGTTTGCGCGGGTCGCTCATTCATGCTAGAATCATGCTACAGTTCGTCTACATTCATTTTGTTCTGTCGGGTGAACGTATGTCAGAGCCGACAACTAATCAGCGTCAACCTGCACTACCTGGTCTTGATGTCGAGGCAACGACTGTTGTCGGGATCGGCCTGGGCCTCACCGGTCTTGCGCTTGGTCTGCGACCGCGACTGGCACCGGCCACGCTGGCTCTGACGGCGCTGGCAGCGGCACTCTTCCGCAATCCGCGGCGTATTCCACCCGATGAACCACGTACCATTTTTGCCGTGGCCGATGGGCACGTGCAAGGGGTACGTGAAGTCTACGAGCACCGCTTCGTCCACAGTGACTGTCTGCGGCTGACGACGATTATCGGTCCGCTCGATGTACCAATCTGTCGTGCTCCCCTCGCCGGTCGTGTTGCCTATCTTGAACAACTGACCGGCGATCATCGTCCGTTACGTGATCCCCAGGCGGCTGAGCGCAACCAACGGCTGTATATCGGCCTGGAGACAACCTGGGGGCCGATGCTGATCGCTATCGTTGCCGCACCGCTGGGGCGCTGGTTGCGCTGCGAAACGTCTCTGGGTGCAACACTGAACCCCGGTACCCGGATCGCCAGTGTGCGGTTTGGTGGCCAGGTTGATCTCTATGTGCAACGTGATGTCCTCGATCCGCTTGTGGCACCCGGTAATCGAATACTGGCCGGGCGGAGCCGATTAGGAGCAGTGGTCGCCTGACCAGGTTGCATGATCGCACCGTTTACCCTCTTATTTGAAGAAGAGCCAAACCCCGGTCCAGGGTTGCCGGAAGCAATGCGGGCTGTGTACAACGGGGATTGGCGCCTTCCTCCGCTACCTGCTCATCGTCCGCTCGTCTGGACTAATTTCGTTGTTTCACACGATGGACGAATTGCCTTCAATCAGCCGGGTTGGAACGGCGGTAACGCGATTAGCCGCGGGAGTCGTCACGACCACTGGCTGATGGAACTGGTGCGCGCTCGCGCCGACGCGATTCTGGTCGGCAATGCCACCCTGCGCGCAGCCCGTCGCCATCGCTGGGCACCGGGAGAGGTGTTTGCCTGGCCGGAGTTTGCTGCCTTGCGCGCAGCCGAAGGGCGGCCTGCGTTACCGGCGCTGGTCATCCTCTCGGCCAGCGGCGAGTTGCCGGCAGCCGTTGCCCTTGAACTGCCACGAACACTCTTCCTGCTGACAACCGCTGAAGGTGCCGAACGTGCCCGGCAGCGCTATCCCCATCTGATTTGTCTGACCGGTGCTGATGGGCAACTTGATCTGAGTGCAGCCCTGGCACAGTTGCGTCACGATTACGGGATTCGCACGTTGCTCAGCGAAGGTGGTGGTCGCACGTATGGAACACTGCTGGCAAATCATCTGATCGACGAAGTCTTCCTGACCATCAGCCCAATTATTGTTGGCAATCCATCGCCGCCACTTGCCCCTCGGCCTGGTCTGGTCGAGGGAGTGGGGTTTGCCCCGCAATCGCCACCTTACTTACGCCTGATCAGTTTACGTCGAGTTGACGATATGCTCTTTCAACGGGCAAATATCGTTATCCCTCCTGACGCAAAACCGGTATAATACAGCTCAGGTTGGTACAAGAGACGAGCGATCGTATGGCTAATGAAGAGCAACGACTGATCAGTGCAGCACAAGCGGGCGATCTCGATTCGTTTAACCAGATTGTACGGCTATACGAAACGCGGGTCTACAACCTTTGTTATCGTATGTTGGGCGATACCGATGCCGCAGCCGATGCCACCCAGGACACGTTTATCTCTGCTTTCCGTCATTTGGCGAACTTTCGCGGCGGTGCATTGAAATCCTGGCTCCTCCGCATTGCTACCAACACCTGCTACGATGTACTACGTACCCGGAAACGGCGACCATCGGTGTCGCTTGACAAAGAGCCAGATGATGAGGGTAATCGGCTTGATCTCCCTGATCCGGGCGCCAGTCTCGATGAGCTTATGTTGCAGCAAGAGTTGAGTGCAGCGATCCAGCGTGGTTTGGCCGAACTACCTGAAGATCAGCGCATCGTGATCATCCTCAGCGATATTCAAGGGTTAGCCTATGAGGAGATTGCCCACATTACCGGTGTGCAGTTAGGAACTGTGAAATCGCGATTAAGTCGGGCACGGGCTAAATTGCGCGATATTCTCCGCGCCGGGGAACTCTTACCGTTAAAATTTCGTCTTGATGATGAAACAACCACGTAACAGTTACACCTGATGGTTACACGAGTACGCTGATGACAACCCTGTCGCCTTCACCATCTGAATTACCTGAGCATGATCGTGAATTGCTCTCGGCATATATAGATAACGAACTAACGCCTGCCGAGCGATCTGCGCTCGAACAGCGGTTGCGCGCCGAGCCATCGTTACGCCGTGAACTGGCCGAACTGCGTGCGGTTCGCGACCTCCTCCGTGAACAGCCATGGGTAACGCCACCACGCACGTTTACGCTGACTCCTGAGATGGCTGGCGTGCGTCGGCGCCGGTTTTCCTTGTCTGGCTGGTGGCAGCCGCTCAGCGGCCTGGCTGCGCTGGTGTTGGTCATTCTCATAAGCTGGCAGATGCTGGGGCTGAATAACAATTCAGCCAGCACTCCGCAAGCCATGATGAGTGGTGACACTACAGCACCCACCGCCCCCGCCTTTGCCGCTGCGCTACCTGAGTCGCCCGTTGCTGAAAACGCTCCTGCCATCGCCGCCAGTCCAAATGAGGTTGAGCAAGCAGAACCGACGTCTGAAGCGGCATTGAGTGCGATGGCTGAGCCAACGTTACCGGCAGGCGCTGCTGCCCGCGAGTCGCAGGCTGTTGAACCAGACGGTTCAGCAGGTGCGCAGTCGCAACCTGCCCAAAGCCCTCCACTTGCTCCGCCGTCCTGGCCGGTAGTGATTGCCCTGGCTATCTTGCTCCTGATTGTGGCCGGTATCTGGTTTGTCCGCCGACGGGCTGAATAGACTATACAGCGCCATGCGCCCGGTTCACCACATAACCCGGCTTGAACAGGATACAGGCCACTTCTTAATTCGCCTGTTCCAGCGGTAGATTTGCCGTCACATCAACGTCCCAGCCGTACTGCACACCGCTGTGAAACCGGTAAAATGCAGCGGCAGCAACCATTGCAGCGTTATCGGTGCAGAGATCAAAGGCCGGTAAATGGACTGGCACACTGGCGCGCCGGATTAGCTCTTCGCGCAACCGCCGATTAGCGGCGACACCACCGGCAAGGAGGATCGCCTGCGCCTGATAACGCCGCGCCGCATCAACGGTTTTGGTGACCAGCACATCAACTACCGACTCCTGAAAGGCGTAAGCCATCTGCGCCACAAACGGGGCATCGAGCTGCGGCGTCTCACCGGCTCCCTTCCGTCCGCTCAGTCGGCTTTGCTGAGCCAGCCGATCCTGCACACGATGAAGGACGGCTGTTTTCAAACCGCTAAACGAAAAATCGTAGCTGTCACGCAACCAGGCCCGTGGCAGCACACCACCAGGAGTGGCATTGGCAGCAGCAGCCTGAATTGCCGGCCCGCCTGGGTAGCCCAACCCCAAAATACGCGCTACTTTATCAAAGGCTTCACCGGCTGCATCGTCACGGGTTTGCCCAAGCAGTTGATAGTTACCGTGATCGCGCAAGAGTACCAGCAACGTATGCCCTCCGCTCACCAGCAGGGCAACGAGTGGAAATGGTGGCGGCGGATCACTACCCAACCATCCGGCGTAAAGGTGCGCTTCGAGATGGTTAACTGCCACAAAAGGCAAACCGCGTCGCCATGCCATGGCCTTGGCCGCATTAAGACCGGTGAGCAGTGCACCGCTCAGCCCTGGCCCATGAGTGGCAGCTACTGCATGCACATCAGCCCAACCGTTTGGCAGGACAGCCAGGGCTGCCCGCACGACCGGTGCCAGACTGAGAATGTGCTGGCGCGAAGCAATTTCCGGCACAACCCCACCGTAGCGTTCATGGGTCGCCATTTGGGACGCGACAACATTGCTCAGCACCGTCCGCCCACCACGCACCACTGCAGCAGCCGTCTCGTCACAAGAGGTTTCCAATGCCAGAATCGTGAAATTGGCGGGCAATTCATTCATAGTCATAATTCCTGGCTCTCATACCATCTTACCTGTTCGCTCACCGAAGATTGCTCTGCCGATCCGCACCATCGTTGCCCCTTCGGCAATCGCCGCCGTGAGATCGTCACTCATACCCATCGAAAGCTCGCGCCAGTTGGTCTGAGGATAGCGACGGACCAGATCATCACGTAGCTCACGTAAGGTTGCGAAGTAGGGCCGCGCCAGATCGGGATGCTCAACAATCGGCGCAATCGTCATCAGCCCCCGTATCTCAAGGGCCGGCAGTTGCAGAATAGCCTCTACATCGCGCAAGAATGCGCTATAAGCTGTCGTATTTTTAATCCCATCCACGACCACAAAACCCTCTTTACTCGCCTCGCCACTCACATTCACCTGGAGCAGAATCGGCAATCGCCGATCCCGCTCACGTGCATGCCGATCCAGCGTTTCTGCCAGTCGTACACTATCAACAGAATGGATGAGATCGAACAATTCAACCGCGACTTTAGCCTTATTACGCTGAAGATGGCCAATCAGATGCCAGCGCGGCCGTGGTTGCAGAGAGTGTAACGCCGCGATTTTATGTTGAGCTTCTTGCACACGATTTTCGCCAATATCGCTGACGCCGGCGGCTACCGCTGCTGCCACCACTTCCGGTGGATGGGTCTTACTCACCGCAATCAACTGTACCTCGTCAGCTTGCCGTCCGGCGGCGGCAGCGGCTGCTGCAATCTGCTCACGGACAATGGCCAGTCGTTGACGAAGCGCCTCAGTCATGATGATGCCCCTTGCACATCGATAAGTAAGCGTTGCTCCAGCGGTGGATCCGGCGGCAGATGGGTGATCAACAGCAAGCCGCGACCGTTCGGTAATGGGACACTCAATTCAAGCGGTGTCGAAGCTCCAGGTGACAGGTTGGCTATCGTTGTTCCTGGTGCGCGATAACTCTCACCGGCACTGTCACGCAACTCAAAGGCGCTGATCGGCACCTGAAGATTGCCATCGGTCAGGTTTGTTACCGTCCCCCGAATCCGTACCCCATTGGGAACAGGCTCGATCCCATCGATCACCACCCGTAACCGTTGATTGCTGGCGACCGGATCAACCGCTTGTGAGCGATTACCGGCCATAATCTGCTGCCAGAGTTGCCGGGCTGCTTCCTGTGCATCTGGCGAGAGGCTCTGAATCTCTAACTGTGGCAGACCAGGCAGCGGCAAGGCTGGTGTTGGCTGGCGGGCAAACTGATCAATCAGGGCAACCGTTCGATTTTGTTGTAAAAATATGCTCATGCCGATCAGCAAGAGTGCGCCTAAGATGCCAATCATCCAGAATGGAATGGGAGGCGATTCGTCATGCATCATTGTACGGTGCTCCCGAACTCTCGGTTATTACCTGACACTATTCTAGCCGGTGCCGACCTGCTTGACAAACTGGCGTGAATGGCGTATATTCGCCTACTGTCATCCACTGTGGCTAATTGTTGGCAACGCAATGATGCATAGCAGCGCTGCGCAAAGGCGTTCTGGTATCATTGTGTTGTGTACAACCAGCCCTCTGGAGACAGCAGATTACCGGTTTGAAGTATGTTAAGGAGAAATCGGTCATGAAGCGTTCGATCAGTTTCTTACTGCTGGTCGGTATGCTGGCTTCGATGCTGGCCGCCTGTGGTGCACCGCAGGCTCAGCCTACAGCCACACCGCAGCCAGCACCGCAGGCCACTGAAGCACCGCAGCCGACGGCTGCACCAACCGAACCACCTGCGGCTCAGGTGATCAAGATTGCCACCCAAAGCCCCTTGTCGGGTGGTCAGGCTGCGCTCGGTACCGGTATGAAGAATGCCGCCGAGCTGGCCGTGCAGCAGTTGTCTGGCCCGCTTACTGAGCTGGGCTTCCGCGTTGAACTGGCTCCATTCGATGACCAGGCCCGGCCAGAGGTTGGCTCGGCCAACGCCAAGAATATCGTCTCGGATCAGGATATTCTCTGCGTCGTTGGTCACCTCAATTCGGGTGTCGCCCTGGCTGCGCTGCCCGACTACAAGAATGCCAGCCTGCCGATGGTCTCACCGGCGAACACCAACCCGAACATCACCGAGGGTGGCTATGAAGTCGCCTTCCGCGTCGTCGGACGTGACGACGTGCAGGGTGTGGTGGCCGAGCAGTTCGCCCGCGAAACGTTGGGCGTGAAGTCGGTCTACATCATCCACGACACCACCGCCTACGGGCAGGGTGTGGCCGAGTTCTTCCGCCAGGCGGCTGAGGCCAACGGTTTAGAGGTCTTGGGCTTTGAGGGTACCGAAGAGCGCAGTGACTTCTCGGCCATCCTCACCCCGATCCTGGCTGCCAATCCCGATCTGATCTTCTTCGGCGGTATCTACGACCAGGCTGGCCCCTTCTTCCGCCAGGCCCGCGACCGTGGCATCACTGCCCAGTTCATGGGACCCGATGGTATGGAGTCGGAAGAGCTGGTGACGCTGGCCGGTGATGCGGTCGATGGTATGTACTACACCACCGTCGCTGCTCCGGTGAGCCAGTTCCCCGATGCTGCGAAGTATGCCCAGGACTACCAGGCCGCGTTCGGTGATGCGGCGCCCGCCTTCTCGGCGCAGGCGTATGATGCGACCGGTATCTGTCTGACCGCAATTACCAACGCGGCAAAGGCTGCCGGTGGCAAGCCGACCCGTGCTCAGGTGTTGGCTGAAATTAAGGCTCTCCAGTCGTATAAGGGTATCACCGGTACCTACACCTTCAGCCCGAAGGGTGACCCCAACCCGGCAACCTACTTTGTGTTGCAGGTGAACGCTGCCGACTGGAGCCAGAACCGGCTGGTGACCCGCCTGGAGATTGCGCCTCCTGGCGAAGCTGCCAGTGGTGGTGGCACGACTGGCGGTACAACCGACTTCGATCTGGCAGCGCTGGCCGCTCAGCTCGGCAATGTTGCTGCCCGGCTCGGCACCATCAAGATTGCCACCCAAGGCCCGCTGTCAGGTGGTCAGGCTGCGCTCGGTACCGGTATGAAGAATGCCGCCGAGCTGGCAGTTGAGCAGCTCAATGCTCAGTTGGGTGCGCTTGGGATCAGGTTTGAGCTGGTTCCGTTCGACGACCAGGCTCGGCCAGAGGTTGGCTCGGCCAACGCCAAGAATATCGTCTCGGATCAGGATATTCTCTGTGTCGTTGGTCACCTCAATTCGGGTGTCGCCCTGGCTGCACTGCCCGACTACAAGAATGCCAGCCTGGCAATGGTCTCGCCGGCCAACACCAACCCAAACATCACCGAGGGCGGCTATGAAGTTGCCTTCCGCGTCGTCGGTCGCGACGACGTGCAGGGTGTGGTGGCCGAGCAGTTTGCCCGCGAAGAGCTGGGCGTGAAGTCGGTCTACATCATCCACGACACCACCGCCTACGGGCAGGGTGTGGCCGAGTTCTTCCGCCAGGCGGCTGAGGCCAACGGCTTGCAGGTGCTCGGCTTTGAGGGTACCGAAGAGCGCAGCGATTTCTCGGCAATCCTCACCCCGATCCTGGCTGCCAATCCCGATCTGGTCTTCTTCGGCGGTATCTACGACCAGGCTGGCCCCTTCTTCCGCCAGGCCCGCGACCGTGGCATCACTGCCCAGTTTATGGGTCCAGACGGTCTGGAGTCGTCTGAGCTGGTCGATCTGGCAGGCGATGCAGTTGATGGCATGCACTACACCACCGTCGCTGCTCCGGTAAGCCAGTTCCCGCGTGCAGCCCAGTACGCGCAGGATTACCAGGCTGCGTTCGGCGATGCGGCGCCCGCCTTCTCGGCGCAGGCGTACGATGCGACCAACATCTGCGCTGCCGGCATTCTGTCCGCAGCAGTTGCAGCCGGTGGTAAGCCGACCCGCGCCCAGGTTGTGCAGGCTATCCGCGATCTGCCACCATTCCCTGGCATTACCGGCACGTATGACTTCAATGCCAAGGGAGACCCAACGGTTGCTACCTATTTCGTGTTGAAGGTCAACGCGGCTGATTGGAACCAGAACGAGCTGATTAGCCGGCTGGAAATTGCGCCACCACAATAAGCCATTGATAGGTTGTTCGCGTGGCAGTGCGCGAGAAACTCTTCTCGCGCACTTGCCCAATCCATAAGTTCGGGAGTTTTCATGGCTGTCGATGCAACGGTTTCCCCCACGACTGCACGCCGATCTCTCGGTGAGGTGCTTGGGGTTGTCTTTGGCCCTGTCGGGCAACTGCTGGCCTTCATTGTCGGAAGTGCCGCTGCACTATCGCTGATCGTTGTTTTGCTTGCCCTGGTACTATCCCCCAGCCAGCCTGACATCATGCAACGGGTGGTGATCATTCTGCCGCAAGTGCTCATTGATGGGCTGGTTCGCGGCTTCCTCTTCGCCACCATCGCCCTTGGCTACACGATGGTCTACGGCGTGCTTGAATTCATCAATTTTGCCCACGGTGAAATCTTCATGATTGGTGGCGTCGTTGGTGCCACTGTGAGTTTTATTCTGGTCAGCTCTGGCACGCTGGCAAGTGTACCGCCGCTGGTCTTCGTGTTGCTAGTTGTGTTGATCGCCATGGCCTTTTGCGGCACCCTCGCCGTTACCGTCGAGCGGATTGCATATCGTCCGCTTCGTAATGCGCCCCGGCTGGTACCGTTGATCTCGGCTATCGGCATGTCACTCATCCTGCAAGACCTTGCCCGCCTGGTAATGACCAACAGCCCCCTGGGTTTTAATGCCCGTTACCAAACTCCTGATTTCGGACAGCCGATTCGCCTGTTTGAAATGCAGATCGGCGAACGGAGTGTACCGGTTATTCTGAGTCCGCGCGATTTGATCTTCATTGTCGCGGCCACCCTCATGTTGATCGTCCTGAATTATGTCGTAAATGCCACAAAACTGGGCAAGGCGATCCGGGCCACCGCTCAGGATATGCCAACGGCGAGTCTGATGGGTATTGATGTTAATCGGATCATTGCGCTTACCTTCTTGATCGGTGGAGCACTTGGAGGCGCTGCCGGTGCGTTGTTTGGTTTGCGCATTGGTACCGTGAATCCATATATGGGTTTGATCCCCGGTCTGAAAGCATTTACTGCTGCTGTGTTAGGTGGTATCGGCAATATTACCGGCGCAATGGTCGGCGGTATTGTGCTCGGTTTTCTTGAGGCTTTTGTTGCGGCGTACCTCGCTATCTTTACCGGCGGTAATTTCTCAGGTGCAGCCTATGCCGATATTGCCGCGTTTAGTATCCTGATCTTGCTGTTAATTTTCCGGCCTTCCGGTCTGCTCGGTGAGGCGACAACGCAGAAGGTGTAAGCAGTATGACTACGAGCACTTCGCCGCAGAGCCTTTGGCAGCGCGTAACGACTTCTCTGAGCAGTGGGCCAACCGCATACGCATTTCTGGTTTTCTACGTGCTCGTCTGCTCCTTCCTGCTCTTGACCAATCCGCGCACCGAATTGAGCACCGACATCGTGTTCGTGCTCTTTATGTTGTCGATGCTGGTAGCGTATCGCTCGCGGGTTGCCGGTTGGTTCAAGGTGGTACTGGGGGTGTTTGCCCTTGGTATCGTTTTACCGTACTTCGGTACCCTCAACCCGTTTTACATTGATGTCGCAACTCAGGCTGGTATCTTCACGGCACTGGCCCTGGGATTGAACGTGGTCGTCGGCTTTGCCGGCCTCCTTGACCTTGGCTATGTCGCGTTCTTTGCGGTGGGTGCGTATGCCTGGGCGATCTTTAGCACCCCACAGATCAGCGAGATTAATCCGGCCTGGAGTCCGGTCGATCCGATCATGTTCTATCCGTTTCTGATTATTGGCCTCATTCTCGGTTTGATCACCGGTGTCTTGCTTGGTTTACCGGTGTTGCGTCTCCGTGGTGATTATCTGGCTATTGTAACCCTGGGTTTTGGCGAGGTGATTCGAGTTATCGCCAACAACCTGGATCGACCGGTAAATGTGACCAATGGCTCACAAGGCATTCGCGACATCGAGCGGCCCCCGCTCGTGCTGGTTGATCTGGTGCGAAACCTTGGTGTTGTTGCCGACGATAATCGCCTGTATCAGCTCTTCTTCTACTACCTGGTTCTGATCATTCTGTTGCTCACCGTGATCGTCGTAGCTCGCTTGAAGAATTCACGGATTGGTCGGGCCTGGGAAGCGATTCGTGAAGACGAGGTGGCAGCAGTTGCGCAGGGTATCCCACGGGTGCGCATGAAACTGCTGGCTTTCGCGATTGGCGCATCATTTGCCGGTGTCATGGGGGTGGTCTTCGCCTCGAAGCAGCTCTTTATCAATCCACCAACCTTTGACTTGCTGCGCTCCATCAATATCCTGGTGATGGTTATCCTCGGTGGGATGGGTTCCATTCCTGGGGCAATGCTCGGTGCAATCATTGTAACGATGCTCGATTTGCAGATATTGCCCCGCACGGCTGCTGTGATCCGCGAAGCCCAGGCTGCCGGTTTACCCATCCCGCGCCAGTTCGATCCTACTCAGTATCAGCGACTCTTCTTTGGGCTGTTGCTGGTGATTATGATGATCTTCCGTCCTGAAGGATTGTGGCCTGACGAGCGCCGGCGCGAAGAGCAGCACGAGGTCGAAGTGACTGAAGAGGAGCTTGAGGCCGACAAGTCGGTGGCACCAACCGGTGCCGATATGGGGAGATAGCCATGGCGCTTTTAGAGGCTTCTAATATTACAAAAGTCTTCGGTGGTCTGGTGGCGGTTAACGATGTAACCTTCACCGTTGAACCGGGCAGCATCGTCAGTGTGATCGGCCCAAATGGTGCCGGTAAGACAACGTTCTTTAATGTGCTGACCGGAATCTACAAGCCAGACAAGGGGCGCGTGATATTTGCCGGCCAGGACATTACCGGCTGGCGGTCGGATCAGATCGCTGCGTTAGGGATGCGACGAACCTTCCAGAATATTCGCCTCTTCAATAACATGACCGTCCTGGAGAACGTGCTCATCGGCATGCACGTTCATTTGCAGGCTTCAATCTGGAGTATCATCTTTCGTGCCCGCAATATGTTGCGGGAAGAAGCAAAGGCTCGCAATAAGGCGATTGAGTTGCTCGAATTTGTAGGTATTGCCGAAAAACGCGACGAGCTGGCCAAAAATTTGCCTTACGGCGACCAACGTCGGCTTGAGATTGCCCGTGCGCTGGCCGGCGATCCTAAAATTATCCTGCTCGATGAGCCGACCGCCGGTATGAATCCGCACGAGACGACCGAAGCAACCCAACTGATCCGTCGCTTGCGTGATGAGCGCGGCATTACCGTGATCTTGATTGAGCACGATATGCGGTTGGTGATGTCTATTTCGGAACGAATCTCGGTGCTCGATTATGGCAGCAAGATTGCTGAAGGTGATGTACAGACAATCCGTACCAACCCACGAGTCATTGAGGCCTATCTTGGTAAAGGTGCTGCCGCTGGTCACGCGGCCTGATGCGGATCAGAGAGGTAGCTGTGGCCTTATGGTACGTCACCTGGTACCGGATAGCATAAGAGCCAGAGTACGCACCTGAGTGGATCCACAGCTTAGGATTGAGGACGTTATGGCGCTGCTGGAATTGCAGAATGTTCACACCTATTATGGCAAAATCCATGCCCTGAAGGGCATCTCAATGCGGGTTGATCCCGGAGAAATCGTTACCCTGATTGGCTCGAATGGTGCCGGTAAGAGTACGACTCTGCGCACCATTTCCGGCTTGCTGAAGCCGCGCCAGGGCCAGATTACGTTCAAAGGACAACGCATTGACACATTGCCACCCCACGAGATCGTAAAATTGGGGATTGCGCAGGCCCCGGAAGGCCGCCGGATCTTTCCACGGCTGACCGTGTTAGAGAATCTTGAAATGGGAGCTTTTCTCTATAACACACGCAGTCCCGAATATCAGGCCGATCTTGATCGGGTACTCACGCTCTTCCCTCGTCTGCGCGAACGGGTCAGTCAAAAAGGTGGCACCCTGTCAGGCGGTGAGCAGCAGATGCTGGCAATTGGCCGGGCACTCATGACCCGACCGCAGGTCCTGCTCCTCGACGAACCTTCGATGGGTCTGGCCCCAGTGCTCGTCGAGCAAATCTTTGAGATTATCCAGACGATTAATCAGCAAGGTACGACGGTCTTGTTGGTAGAACAAAATGCGTTGCAAGCGCTCTCTATTGCCCACCGCGGCTATGTGTTGCAGAGCGGCGAAATCGTGTTAGAGGATACGGCAACGAATTTGCGCAACAACGAGATGGTGCAGAAGGCGTATCTGGGTTTGGAATAAGGTAATATTCGCTAACACTACGAGACCCGACACCCGGCGTGACCATGCGGTTACGCCGGGTGTTTTATCACTGCACATACAGTGACCATCGTCGGCTCACGTGAACGGATATTACATTCCGGTTTAATAAAATCCATCACACCGGTGTAACCGCGGATACAAAGAACGGTGTTTCTGCTGCACACGCCTTGGTGTCGCTCGCTAGCGTGGATACGGTTTCCCCATCGAGTTGTCCGTAACACATCGTGTGACGTGCGGAAGCCACGCTATCGTACCCACCATGTGCGCCGGCAGGCACGAGGTGCAGCACACATACCTGTGCTGGTACGCCACCCTGGAGCAAGAGAGGCATGAGTGTGGGTTGGCAGCCCGTCCTACGGGAAGCTGTTGGTACGTCGTAGACAACGCTGCAAACTTGCCGTGCAGGAGCTGATCTGACCAATGATGATTGATGGCCTTGGCGATGATGCACTATATCTGAAGGTAGCGTGACCCTAAAATAAAATTCCCTGGTCATACCAACCAGGGAAACTGGAGCGGGAGACGGGACTCGAACCCGCGACATTGTGCTTGGGAAGCACACACTCTACCAACTGAGTTACTCCCGCACCTCATCAGCACGCTAAAGTATAGCATGTTCATCGTTGTCTGTCAATCAGGGTTCCATTCGATACCCGACTCCCCATTCGGTTAACAAAAGCTGAGGCTGGCGCGGATCGATCTCAATCTTGCGCCGCAAATGCCAGATATATACCTTGAGATAATCGTTATCGCGCATCGGCTCACTACCCCATACAGCCCTTAGCAATTGCTCGTGTGTTACAACCTCGCCAGCGTGCTCAGCCAGTACTAGAAGCAATTGATACTCGGTTGGGGTGAGATCAACCAGTTCACCCCGTACACGCACTTCTCGTTTCCGCTGATCAATGCTTATCAGGTTATTGCCAACCGTGAGTGGGCGATTGGTTGCAGGTACCCGCCGTAGTAAAGCACGAATCCGGGCCAGCAGTTCGTCGTAATTGAACGGTTTGATCACATAGTCATCGGCACCTTGATTAAGCCCGGTAATAATATCTTCGGGCATCGTCCTGGCGGTCAGCATCAAAATGGGTAACGAGGCAAATTCACGCACCTTTTGACAAACCGTCAACCCATCGAGGTCGGGTAACATAATATCGAGAATGACCAGATCAGGTCGTTGCTGTCGGATAATCTTAATTGCTTCCAGACCACTGATGGTCTGGATAACGTGATACCCTTCCTGTTCAAGGCGGACCCGGATCAATTCCTGCAAACCGCTGTCATCTTCAACGACCAGAATGGTCTCTGGCTGATCCATACAGGTTCTCCGTTGTTACAACCCTCAATACCGACCAATTACTGCGATGTTTGACCACCACTCGCTGCTCGCAATTCGGTAAAGCGAGCTGTAATATCGTCGAGGGTTAGTTCACCGATGTGAACATAGCGAATCCGTCCATCGGGCGTAATAAAGAAGCTGGTGGGTAGAGGAAAGACCCGATACGCTTCAGTGATTGTACCCTCGGTATCGAGTGCAATCGGGTATGTAACACCGTACTGCGCCAGGAACGCAGCCACATCGGCAATAGTTTGTCCATTCACCTGCTCATCATCGGTGAGGTTCACACCGATGACCATCAAACCCTGGTCGGAAAACTGCTCATACGCTTGCTGCAAAGCCGGCAACTCCCGCTTGCATGGTTCGCACCAGGTTCCCCAAAAATTCAGGACAACGACTTTTCCCCGGTATTGAGACAGCTCTATCGTACCACCACGCAATTCAGGGGCTGTAAAGTCAGGTGCCGGACGATTCACCTCACCCATCGCCTGGCCGGTAAGTGTCTCCCGGTTCGTAAATATCCACACACCTGCCACCACAGCGACGGCTATGAATGAAAAAGCAAATACGCTCAGCCACTCGCGTCGGCTCAGCTCACGACGGACTGGCCGGCTTGTTGATGGTATCAGACCCTGACTGATGTCATACTGACGCCGCCGTTCAGGATCACGTAATACGTGGTACGCTCGCTCGATGGTCTGTAGCCGCTCTTGCGCCACTGCCCGGAGTTCATCATCGAGATCGGCAACCCGTTCCGGTGCATAGCGCTGCCGTTGTTCAGCATAAGCGGCATCAATTGCTGCCTGATCGGCATCAGGGGTTATCCCCAACAGACTATAGTAATTTGGTCTGTTCATATTTGACATTGTAGCATACCTTACCTGAAAAGCTATATAGTTTATTGACTATACTCGTCAATCAAGATTTGAGCCTGTAATTGCAGTCCCGGAGCGACTCCCGGAATGGACAGGACAAGCTGCCACTGTTGAATCGCGCGCTCGGTTTGCGGTGGATCGACGGCAACCAGGCAGATGCCATGCGAGAGCAGGACACGGGCATTTTGCGGTGCTGCCTGAAGTGCTTTTTCAGCCTCGCTCAGCCCCTCTGCTGCCTGCTGGGGATTGTTGGTATCGAGACCGTAGTAACACAGACTGGCGGCAATATCGGCGCGAATGACATCGTTGCCGGGTTGCAGCTCGAGGGCTTTACGATACGCATCAACCGCCTCCAACCAGCGCGGAAGCCGCTCTTGATAAATTTGCTGCGCCTCGGCATTGCCATTCGTCAGTTGCTCACGTACATACACCACACTGTCGAACAGTGCATTACCAAGGTTAATCCAGGCATTCGGATTGTCAGGCACCTGATCTGTGACTTGTCGAGCTGCAATCACTTGCCCCTCGAATTGATCGAGAATTTCGCGCAAGGTTGGCGTGGGTGGGACAATCGTTGCCACTGTTGTCGGTGCCGCAGGTGGTGGTGCAACCACTGCTGTACTGATCAATGTGCCGAGCACGATGCTAAAGGTCGCCGCCGCCACAACCAGCGATGGTAAGAGCCAGGCCGGCTGTTGTCGCTGCACAACTCGTCCACGGGTCATTGTAGCCTGTTTTGAACGTGGGCTAAGGTATGGCTGTGGATTAAAGCCCGGTGGTCGCTCCTGACGACGGGCCGGCGGTAAGGGACGAAAATCGATCAGATCATCGTCCATTTCGCCAACCGGCAGCGTGTCTGCCTTCACTTCCGGTACTGGCAGCGAAGGTTGAACCTGTTCTTTTAGCTGTTGATCATACTCGGCACGTCGCCGGGGATCGCTTAACACCTGATACGCCCGTTCGATCTCGTCGCGCCGTCGACGCGCCAGTTCGACCAACTCATCAGCCGCCCCTTCCAGGCGGGCAGGATCGTACCGTTCACGTAATCGTTCGTAGGCGGCACGAATAGCTTCGGCATCTGCCTTCGGATGAACTTGCAGGATTTCGTAGTAGTCAGCCATTGCTTTCACAACAACAATCGCGATTGGCGGCTCATCGGTCTGCCTGCCAACCGCGACTGTCCTTTATTCATCGATCATTACACGCTGAAACACATCAGATAGCTACCAACAGATGCTCACGTTTGGTCAGTATTCTCTGACCATATAATCCTGATCTGGTGTCCACATCCTAGTCGCCGGCCCCGCGCCAGCCCAGTTGAGCCGCCAGTTCCGGCAACGCTTTGGGTAGTCGTACTCGTGCACCAGCCAGCGCCAGACTACCTTCAAGGTAGCGCCGTACCAGTGCGATTGCACCGCCGATCACCATCATGATAACACCAGTCCAGACCAGCACAACCAGCGGTTTGACACTCACCGCAATGACAGCCTTGGCCGGCACCACCGGCAGATCATCCAGGCCGGGACCACTACCTTCGAGAAGCACCATGCGGTTGGTCGGATCAAGCTCCGCTAGACGCAGGGTGTGGCCACCGGGTAGGGTGACCGGAATGAACTGCAACTCACCTTCATTCGTGGTCGGATTGGGGACAACTTCCACCCGCGGCTCAACCTCGAAGGTCTGGCCTTCATAAGTAACTTCGACACGGGCGCCAACCTTCGCTTCACCACGCATCATTGCCTCGCGGTCGATATTGAACCCGCGGAAGGTCAACGTGTATGGCCCCATCTGTGCGCTCTGATCCACACCTAACACCGGTCGCGAAGGATCACGTTCCGGGTCATAACCTGCCGGTGAAATGTAGAGATCGTGCCAGAGATAGCTGTGGATCGAGGGCGTTTGCATGGTTGCGCCCATACGCTGATTAAAGTAGAGATACGGTCGAGCCGAGAAGGTACCCGATCCGTCACTCACCGTGAGATCGAGCACACCACGCTGCTGGTCATCAAGTTGATAGCCGTTGAAGATAAACTCATAGCCAAACAATCGGGCCGACTCACCGGGAGATAGCGTCAGGCGAGTATCGGGAGTAGCGTAGGCCGAAGAGGCAACCATCCCAATCGCCATCACTGTAAAACCGAGGTGAGCAAGATAGCCACCGATCCGTAACCAGCCACCACGCAGGGTACGAATAATCATCACCAGGTTCGTTCCAAACGCGAAGACACCACCGGCAACATAAGCCAGGGAGAGCAAATCGCGCACATTGATAATCATGGCCACGACAGCCGCTATCACTGCAAACACTGCCGGCCAACGCAATGCACGCAGGAGGTGGCTGAGATTAGCGTCGCGCCAGCCAAGGAGTGGCCCAACGATCAGCAACACGATTGCTACCACGCCGAGTGGAGGTACTGTGCGCTGGTAGAAGGATGGGGCAAGCGAAAAACGGCCATCTTCAAACGGTTGCGCCTGCGGGTTCATCAGGGTGCCGTCATCAAGCTCGAAATAACGCCCCATCCACTCTTGCAGCGTATGCCCTACCCCAGGAATAGCCGAAATGACCGGCATCGAGGTGCCGATACCAACGACCAGCGCGGTCATGACAATGGTAATAATCGCCAGCACGAAGAAGCTATCACGCGAGAAGAATTTGTCACTAAGTGGACGGGCAGGAATATCGTTCCAGCGGGCCAGCAACGAGACAATGGCAACCGCCAGCAAGAAAATCTGAAAGCCAACCAGTCCCTCAAAAATCCCTTCGGCGACAAATGAGTGGACAGAGAAGTTAGCATAGACCCCGCTGCGGGTCATAAAGGTAGCGTAGAACACCGTAATGTACGTCGCCACACCCAACACGAGGTTGGTCTTTCGCAAACCACCGTGGGTGCGTTGCACAAGCATCCCGTGGATCAGGGCGGTTAGAATGAGCCAGGGTACCAGCGACGAGTTTTCAACCGGATCCCAACCCCAATAGCCACCCCAGCCCAGCGTCTCATAAGCCCAGTAACCGCCGAGCAAGAGTGCCAGCCCCAGAAATGCCCAGGCCGCCAATGTCCATGGCAAGGCCCGTTTCACCCATGTATCGTAATCGCGCCGCCACAGCGCAGCCAGGGCAAATGCGAAGGGAATCATGGAAAGCGCATAGCCAACGAACAGGATTGGGGGGTGAATGATCATCCAGAAGTTGTGCAACAGCGGATTGAGACCGCGACCGTCACCTGGGGTAAGTGCGACGCCGGTATTGGGATCGACCAGGGGCTGGAATGGATTGAGCACCAGCACAAACCCAATGATCGCTGCCTGGATCGCCATAACAACCATTAACACATACGGCTCAAAATGCTTGGTACGGCGAATCAGCAACGCGCTGGCAATTGACCCCCACAGCAACCAGATCATAAAACTACCTGGTTGACCGGCCCAACTGGCCGCAATCGTGAAGAAGAACTCCAGATCGCGGGAGCTATAGTTGTAGACGTAGTCCAGATCAAAGCGGCGGGCAAGAAACACCGTAATCAGTAGCGTCCACGACATCAGCACGCCGGCTAACGCCGCATAGACACCGAAACGGGCATAACTAAGCGCTACCCGCTGCCCACGTAAAACTAGTCCATAACTGATAATCGCCAGCAAGGTCATCCCCAGACTGGCCATCAGGAGGAACGTACCAAAGAGATACATAGCAACTCTTTCCAGCGGTCAAAGCCAATAGACGGTGAAAACGTACCAGCAATGACCGTGTTGCGGCTGTCGCCTTCGCTTATGGCTTTGCCTGGTTCATTTCCTGATACTTCGACGGGCATTTCACCAACAGATCATCTGCCATGAATGCCTGCTCGGTCGGATCGTAGCGGCCAATGGCGACAATACTAATCGCCTGCTCGAAATTTGCCGGTCGCGGATCATCCGAGATGACTTTGATCAGTTTCCCATTCTCATCTTGCAGCATAAAGGTAAACCGACCCCGTTCATCCATCTCGCCGGTACTGCCCAGGAAGCCGGCCAACTGAACACTTCGCGTGCTGCTCATTGCCTCGTCAACACTGGTAGTGTAGGCACGGAAGCCATCCTGGAAGCCAAAAAAGCCGTAGACGACTGCCAGCAAAATAATTCCCAGACCAACAACGTGCAGTGGCTTAATAGCGACACCACGACGCACTGGAGTAGTTGCAACAGCCATATCTTCCTCACCAGATAGTTCAACGGCGCTCAACCGGCTCGTCAGGAATACCGGTTTCACGCACCCGACTCACTTCAGCCACCGGTGGTAGCGGTTCCGAGCGATCCTGCTCTCGTTCCAGCTCACGTTTTAACGCACGTGCAGTCGCATCGATCCGCCAGAGATAGATAAAGATCGTGATCCAGACCGACAACACAGCGGCTGTCGCCACATAAATTGCTGCGCTATCCATGGGTTAGGCCCTCCGCTGGGCAATTGCCCATTGTAAGTTTAGCACCTGTGAACGTATCTGCAACATCCAGAAAAAGAGTGCGGTAAAGCCCAGATTTGCCGCTAAAAAGACGTAAAGCGTGCGGCGATTCTCTAGCAAATTGGTGCCAGGGGCTTCCATATTCAACCGCACCGCACCGGTTGCCTCATTATACTCTTCAAGCCCAAGCTGGAAACGCGAACCGGGAAACTCAGGGCGGGCAGCCATCCCACCGTCAACCAGATCGAGGCTGGGGTAGAGAATCGCTTCGCTCTGCAAACCTGGCGTACTCACCTTCACTTCCGCCACCAGCAGATTACCCTGCCGCTCAAGGCCGAGTAACTGCACCTTCTGATCGCCGATCAACCCAACCTTGCCCACTTCCAGAACAACACCGTCGCAGTTGCTGCCCTGAATAAAGGCACAATTGGGGTGTAATGTACTATCGGCGATCCGTGGCGCGACGAAGAAGAGGAACGGCATCGTAACAAATGCAAAGAGTGAATAGACAGCACTGAGCTGACGACGCCGGTCAGCATCGTCAATCGCTGCGCGTAAGGCGAAGAGGGCAGCGTAGATGAGGAGAAGAACAAAGATTGATGTCTGGCGGGGATCCCAGTTCCAGAAAATACCCCACGCCACTTGCGAGAAGATCATGCCGGTAATAGTAGCCAGGAAGGTGAAGAGGAGACCTGCCTCGGCTGCGGCTACCGCGATATGATCATCACGCTCGCGCCGCCGCCAGAGGTAGAGGCCACTGAAGATGGCTGAGATCGTAAAGGCAATCACGCTAACCCACGCAGTGGGTACGTGGACAATAACAATTCGACCAGCATCACCTAATCCTTCATATTGGGGAACTATCAGGAAGGTGGCAATCATTACACCGGCTATCCACAAGCCGATCCCAAATTTTGCCATCTGTGCCAGCCGTTGCGTCATGGCAAACTGCTTTCTAGCCCTACGGGTGGTAGCCTATCCCTGCTTTGATCATCATACAACGTTGTTGCTTAAAAAACAAGGAACGTAAGTTCCAGTTATGATACCTGAGTAGAAACCTGCCCTGGTATCGCGCTGGCACCACAATTACAGCGCCATTACTGGGACACTTTAACAACCCTTAAACATTGTATCATGACTGCCGTGGATTGTGATGGCAGATCACCTCTCTGCCATCAGATCGTGCCGCTATCGCCATCATAGCGATTGGAAAGGCTTCTTGCTATCTCATGGCGGTACGTTCCAGAATGAGCAGCTTTCGATAGCACGCCTGATCTGCAATTTTGGCAACCGATCCATCACTATACTGCAATGCTCTATAGGGTGAGGTGAATATACTACTTCCACTCACCTGTCAAGACTCCCATACAAAGGGAAAGAGCATCAGTGAAGCGGTAAAGGTGACCACGACGTAGGCCAGCAGGAAGCGGATCGGGCCAAGGACAACATCAAAGGCGACGTTTTCAAGCGTTTGCGCAGTGCCCTGGATGGCAACGATCAGGGGTGCAACGAGGAGCGGGAACGCCAGTACCGCGAAGAGAGCATTTTTGAAGCTGGCGCGGGCAATAATGGCCGCAATGATGGTGGTTGCCGAGGTTAACGCCAATCCTCCGGTCGCCAGCATTGCACTGAAGGCAAGTGGGCTACCGACCTGGACGCGCAACAAGACGATAAAGAGCAGACTGGTTACCAGATCGAGGATCAGCACGAGCGTCAGGTTAAAGCAGAATTTGCCCAGAAACACCGCGGTTGGCGAGGCTGCCAGACGTAATGCGGTGAGGGTTCGTGTCTCCTCTTCGTAAACAAAGCTGCGGGAAAGTCCATTCAGGGCAGCAAAGAGAATGGCAACCCAAAGCAGGGCCGATTGGATCAAGAG
>Ga0209478_1000154_pt1 | contig 122863 bp, 115 predicted proteins | sample DewCreD2012metaG_5_FD_184109 | JGI IMG/M metagenome (GOLD analysis project Ga0209478, IMG submission 184109) | Hot spring sediment bacterial and archeal communities from British Columbia, Canada, to study Microbial Dark Matter (Phase II) - Dewar... ...
CCTCCTTGATCATCTGCGCCCCCATGTCCTCGTAGTTGTCCTTGAGCTCGATCTCCTTGGCGACGGTCACCCCGTCCTTGGTCACGGTGGGGCTGCCGAACTTCTTGTCGATCACCACGTTGCGCCCTCGCGGCCCCAGCGTGGCCTTGACCGCCTCGGCCATGATGTTGACGCCCCGCAACAGGGCCGCGCGGGCCTCCTCGGCGAACTTGAGCTGCTTCGGCATCGTCTCCCTCCCTCGTGCGTGGCGCTAGTCCAGGACCGCGAGGACGTCTTCCTCGCGGAGGATCAGGTACTCCTTGTCGTCGATCTTGACCTCCGAGCCGGCGTACTTGCCGAACAGCACGCGGTCACCGACCTTGAGCTCCAGCGGCACCCGCCGGCCGTCGTCGGTCACGCGCCCGGGCCCGACCGCCACGACCCGCCCTTCCTGCGGCTTCTCCTTGGCGGTGTCGGGGATGATGATGCCGCCCCGGCGCACCTCCTGCTCCTCCAGGCGCTCGACGAGCACCCGGTCGTGCATCGGGCGAACCTTCATCGGCCTCCCTCCTTCGCGCCAGTGGAATGCGGTGTGGACTGCCCGGCCCGCGGCGTCCGACCCGGGCCGCCCGGGCTGCGCCGCGGGAGCCTATTAGCACTTATAGGAGTCGAGTGCTAACTGTCAAGCGTCAAGATTTTGCTCGATTTTCCGATGAGTTATATCGACTTGACAGGATGGCTGGCTGCGGTACATAGGAGTCGTGCAGAGATCGCGTTCGAGACCGGGAGGGCGCCCCGTGCAGTGCATCTACTGCAAGAGCCAGATGATCGAGGTGGTGCTGGGCTGGCATTGCCCGGCCTGTCACGCCACGGTCGGCCAGGAGAAGGCCGCCACCCGCTGAGGCGCGCCGTCCGGCCTGAGCTCGATGCGCCTTCGGATCGCGCAGGTCGCCCCCCTCTACGAGCGTGTGCCGCCGGTCCTCTACGGGGGCACCGAGCGGGTGGTGAGCTACCTGACCGAAGAGCTCGTGCGCCGGGGCCACCAGGTGACGCTCTTCGCGAGCGGCGACTCCGTGACCGCGGCGCGGCTGGTGGCCCCGGTGCCCCGGGCGCTCCGGCTCGACCCGGACGCCCCGGATCCCCTGAGCGGCCACATCCTCGAGCTCGCCCAGGCCTTCGAGCGGGCGGGCGAGTTCGACCTGATCCACTGCCACGTCGACTTCATCGCTTTTCCGTTCGGGCGCCTGGTGCGGACGCCGACGGTCCACACGCTCCACGGCCGGCTCGACCTGCCCTTCCTGGTCCCGGTCTTCCGCCACTTTCGTGACGTCAACCTGATTTCGATCAGCGACGCCCAGCGACGCCCCGTGGCCGGGCTGGGCCTCCGCTGGGTCGGCACCGTCCACCACGGGCTGCCGCTCGAGCACTACCCCTTCAGCCCGCGGGGCGGACGCGTCCTGGTCTTCCTCGGGCGCATCGCGCCGGAGAAGCGACCCGACCTGGCGATCGCCGTCGCGCGGCGGACGGGGCTGCCGCTCAAGATCGCGGCCAAGGTGGACCCCGCCGACCGGGCGTACTACGAGCGCGAGATCCGCCCGCTGCTCGACACGCCCGGCGTGGAGTTCCTCGGCGAGGTGGACGACCGGACCAAAGCCGAGCTGCTCGGCGAGGCGCTGGCGCTGCTCTTCCCGATCGACTGGCCCGAGCCCTTCGGCCTGGCCATGATCGAGGCGCTGGCGTGCGGCACGCCGGTCATCGCGCGCGGGTGCGGCTCGGTCCCCGAGGTGGTCGTGCCCGGCGTCACCGGGTACATCGTCGACTCGCTCGACGAGATGGTCGACGCCGTCAAGCGCGTCGACCTGATCGACCGGCGGGCCTGCCGGCGCGACGTCGAGGCGCGGTTCACCGTCGAGCGCATGACCGACCGGTACGAGGCTCTGTACCACCGGTTCGTGGAGCGGGCGGCCGCGGCGTGAGCGGCGAGGTCTCCGGGCCCGGCGTCCTCGTCGGCGACCGCTACTACATCCTCGCGTCGAGCGTCGCCGCCGATCTGCCCAAGCTGACGCTCAAGCGCGGCGACGCGTTCCTCGTCGCCGACCGCCGCGGCGACTTCCCCGGGCTGCCGCGCAGCGAGTTCGGCTTCTACGTGGACGGCACCCGGTTCCTGCAGCGGCTCGAGCTCCACGTCCACCAGGAGCAGCCCCTGTTCCTCAACGCCACGACCTCGAACGAGGCCGTGGAGGCGATGATCGACCTGACCAACCCCGACATCGTCGTCGACGGCGGGTTGCGCCTGCCCGGGCGGGCGCTGCGGATCGCGCGCCGGCTCGTGCTCGACCTCGACCGGCTCTGCCACACGTTGCTGATCGAGAGCTTCGCCCGCCAGCCGTACGAGCTGACGCTCGGCTGGCGCTTCGCGGCGGACTTCGTGGACGTCTTCGAGGTCCGCGGGCACCGCCGGCCGCGGCGGGGCGAGCGCCTGCCCCCGCGCGCTGAGGACGCCGCCCTCGAGCTGGCCTACCGCGGGCTCGACGGCGTGCGGCGGACGACACGGCTCGTGTTCGACCCGGCGCCCGACCGGCTCGACGACACCGGCGCCGAGTACCGGCTCGTGCTCACGCCGGGCCAGCGCCTGGAACTGCGCCTGACCGTGGCGGCGCTGCTCGGCGAGGCGGCGCCGCGCGCCGCCGTGAAGCCGTGCGTCGTCCCCACCGAGCCGCTGCTGGCCGACCCGGCCGTGCTTCGCACCGACCACGAGCTGGTCAACCAGTGGATCGAGCGCTCCCGCAACGACCTCGAGATGCTGCTCACCGAGACCCCCGAGGGGCTCGTGCCCTACGCGGGGATCCCGTGGTACGTGGCGCCCTTCGGCCGCGACAGCCTGATCACCGCGCTCCAGACGTTGCCGATCGCGCCCGCGATCGCCCGGGGCGTGCTCCGGTTCCTGGCGCGGCACCAGGGGACCGTGGACGACCCGTTCACCGACCAGGAGCCCGGCAAGATCCTGCACGAGTACCGCCGCGGCGAGCTCGCGGCGTGCCGCGAGATCCCGTTCATCCCGTACTACGGCAGCGTCGACGCCACGCCGCTCTTCCTCGTCACGCTGGCCGAGTACCTCCGCTGGACCGGCGACCTCGCGCTCGCGCGCGAGCTCTGGCCCGCGGCCGAGCGCGCCCTCGGCTGGCTCGCCCAGGCCACGCAGGACGACGGCTACCTCCGCTACCAGCGGCGCTCGCCGCTCGGGCTCGAGCACCAGGGGTGGAAGGACTCGCGCGACGCCGTCATGCACGCCTCGGGCGAGCCCGCGAAGCCGCCCATCGCGCTCGTCGAGGTCCAGGGATACCTCTACGCGGCCTGGCTCGGAGCCGCCGAGGTGGCGGAGCAGGTCGGGCGGCCCGAGCTGGCGCCGGGGCTCCGCGAGCGCGCCGCGCGGCTGCGCGAACGCTTCGAGCGCGACTTCTGGATGGAGGACCTGGCGTTCTACGCGCTCGCCCTGGACGGGCGGGACGAGCCGTGCCGGGTCATCACCTCGAACCCGGGCCACTGCCTCTGGACGGGCATCGTCGACCGCACGCGCGCCGCGGCCGTCGCCCGCCGCCTCATGGCCGACGACGTCTTCACGGGCTGGGGGCTCCGCACGCTCGGCGCGCGCGAGCGCCTCTACAACCCGATGAGCTACCACAACGGCTCCGTCTGGCCGCACGACACCGCGATCGCGGCGCTCGGCATGCGGCGCTACGGCCTCGTCGAGCCGTTCGAGCGGCTCGCCACGGCGCTCTTCGAGGCCGTGCTCTACTTCGACGGCGGGCGGATGCCCGAGCTCTTCTGCGGCTTCCCGCGCGCCCCGGGCCAGGGGCCCACGCGCTACCCCGTGGCCTGCTCGCCGCAGGCGTGGTCGGCCGGGGTCGTCTTCCAGCTGCTCGGGGGCATGCTCGGGCTCGTGCCGGAGGCGCACGAGAACCGCCTCACGCTCGTGCAGCCGCGGCTGCCGGCGTGGCTCGAGTGGCTCGAGCTGCGCGGCGTGCGCATCGGCACCTCGCGCCTCAGCCTTCACCTGGGCCGCGGGCGGGAGTTCGCGGCGATCGAGCTCATCGCGCGCGAGGGCGACGCCGAGCTCGTCGTCCGCCGCTGAGCGTCGAAGGGCACCCCGCGTCTCAGTCGGGCAGGCGCTCCAGGGCCCAGGCGCCGAAGGCGTACGTCACCCGGTGGCGGGTGCCGTGGCAACTGACGACGTCGCCGGGTCGGACGTCGTCGGGCAGGATCAGGCGCTCGTTCCCGATGGGACAGCTCGCCGTCGGGACCGGGCGGACCACCCAGGCGTCGTCCGCCACGCTCGCCCGGAGCGTGAGCCCCGCTCACGTCGGGCAGTCGAAGAGGTCACCCGGGCCGACCCCGGCCGGGATCGGGATCCGCTCCCCTCAGCCCGGGCACCAGGCGGCGCGAGGCGTCCGGGCGCTCACGCGAGCCCCAGGAGCCGCTCGAGCCGCCCGCGGTCGAAGCCCACCACGACCTCGCCGTCGACGACCGTCACGGGCGTGGCCCGGTAGCCCAGGCGCTCGAGGTCGGCCCGCGCGGCCGGGTCGGCCTGAATGTCGCGCGCCACGAAGGGGACCCCGTTCCGAGAAAGAAACTCTTTCTCCTGGTCACAGGCCGCTCAGCCGGGCCGGGTGTACACGATCACCGTGCGTGCCATGGTGCTCCTCCCGGGCGCGGGCGCGCCCCCGCTGCTTCCGATGCCCGGGCTCAGCGGCCGGCCGCGGGCCCCGGCACCGGGCACGCGGAGAGGCCGACCCGCGCGGAGAGCGGCGTGCCCAGCACTAGCGCGGTCAGGAGCGCGCCCGCGACGAGGCCGCCGGCCAGCGCGAGCCATCCGCGCGCGTTCACCGACCGCGCGGCCCGTCGCCGCGCCCGCCGGGCAGCGGTGCGCGGCGGGTCCGCGGGCGCGCGAACAGTCGCACCGCCGTCCAGGCCGCGCTCGCGGACACGAGGGTCAGGGCCCCGAGGGCGAGCCCCGGGTGCGCCGCGAGCGCGCGGCCCCGACGGCGGCGCCCCCGAGCAGGGCCATCCAGAGCGGCAGGTGGCACGGGCAGGTGAGGACCGCGAGGGCGGCCGTCACGTAGCGCCTCCGCGTGCTCCGGGCGCCGGGCAGCCGTGGGCCCGGCGCGCGCGACGTGTCCACCAGCCGTCGAGCGCCACCGCGCCCAGGAGCATCCCGACGCCGGCGACGACGAGGCCGGCGAAGACGGTCACGTCCCACGCCTCGTGGAACGCGGCGAGCAGGGCTGCGGCGCCGAGGAGCGCGCCGCCGAGCGGCGGGAGGCGCCGGTGCCGCCGCAGGTTCGCCATGAGCCCGAGGAGGGTGAGGCCGAGCGCCGCGTAGAGCGCCGCGTACGTCCAGCCGGCCGCGAGCGCGCCGAGGGCGGCGCTCGCCGTCGCGACCGCGGCCGGGCCGAGCGCGGCGGCGCCGCAGCAGCCGAGGGCGGCGAGGGTCGCGGCGCCCGAGACGAGGGCGCCGAGGGCGCTGGCGAGCCGGCTCACGGCAGGCGCGGCACCCCCTCGACGCTCACGCTGTAGGCGAGGAGCGCGGCGACGGCCACCGCCGAGCCGCCGAGCAGGCCCCACTCGAGCGACGCCAGGCGCCCGCGGCGCACGACGGCCGTGGCGACGGCCAGGGCGAGCGCCACGAGCGTGATCACGAAGAACACGGCGCGGTAGGGGGCCACCCAGCGGAGCGCCGTGAGGCTCACCAGCGTGCTCACGCCGAGGAGGGGGAAGCTCACCGGGGCCAGGCAGCAGAGCGCCGTGCCCAGGGCGCCGAGGACGGCCGCGAGGCTCAAGAGCCGGACCTTCATCGCGGCCGCTCCGACAGGAGCGCGGCGATCAGGGCCTGCGCCTCCTTGCCGTCCCACTCCCGTGGCCCGTAGGTCACGCCCTTGATGACGCCGTCGGGGCCGACGAGGAACGTCGCCGGGAGCCCCACGATGCCGAAGCTCCGAGCCGCCTCGTGCCGCGGGTCGAGCGCGACCGGATAGGTGAGCTGCCGGTCCCGCACGAAGGCGCGCACCACTTCGGGCGGGCCCTGGTCGAGGGAGATGGCCAGGACCGTGAACCCGCGGTCCCGGTACTTGCGGTAGAACCGCTCCATCAGCGGCATCTCCCACTGGCAGGGCACGCACCAGGTCGCCCAGAAGTTGACGAGGACGAGCTTGCCCCGCAGGCTCGCCATCGCGAGCGTCCGGCCGGAGACGAGCGTCACGGTGATCTCGGGCACGGGCGTCGGCTGGCGCATCTCGCTGAGGCCGAGCGCCTTCATGAGGTCCGCCGGCGTGGCGGCGTGGGCGGCGGCGACGAACGCCAGCAGGAGCCCGAGGGCGAGCGCGTGCCGACCCATCACTTCGGCCCCGACCCCGGTGCCGGCGCCGACATCGACCGCATCATCTCGAGGCAGGCCTGCATCAGCTGGCGCATGTCGCCCGCCATTGCGCCCCCCATGCCGGGGCCCATCATCGGGGCGGGCCCCATGGGGCTCGTCCGCCGCGCCGACGGGGCGGGCTGGCGCTCGGGGGCCGGCGACTGCGCCCAGCCTGCGCTCACCAGGGTGAACGCGAGCCCGACCGCGAGGGCGAAGCCGGGGAGTCGAACGCGTTCCATACCTCGACCTCCCTCGTCACTCCGGATGTGCGGCGAGCCGCACGCGATGGAGCGCGAGGCTCGACGTCGCCCCGCCCCACGCGCCGAGCGCGAGCCCGCCCGCGAACCCGGCGAGCAGCGCCGTGGGGAACTCGGCGCAGCGCAGGACCACGTAGGGCAGGGCCACGGCGAGGAAGACGACCGTCGCCTCGAGCCCGCCCACGAGCACCGGGGCGAGCGGCCGTCGCGCGGGGAGCGCCGCGCCGAGCAGCATCGGGACGAGCCCGTAGACCGCACCGGCCAGCGCGGAGGCCGCGGGCGTGGGCGCGCTCGCGGCGACCAGGCGCGCACAGGCGGCCAGGACGGTCTCGTAGGGGAGCAGCCCGGACAGCGCGAGCGACAGGGCGAAGCCGGCGACGCCGGCGAGCGCGGCCCGCTGCCAGGCCTCGAGGGACGCGACGGCCTCGCGGGCCGCCGCGCGGCGGACGCGCCGTCGGAGCCGTCGGGCGACCTCCGGGGCGGGGGCCTCGTCCGGGAGCGTCCCGAGCGCGGCCCACGCGCGGGCGAGCGCGTCGACCTCCTCGCGGCACGCGGCGCAGGCGCCGAGGTGGCGCTCCGCCTCCGGCGGGCGCGGCCGACCCGCCGCCAGGGCGTCCAGGGCGAGTTCGCGGGCGCTCTCGCACTCCATCGCCACCAGTGACAACGGGCGCGGGGCCAGGACGTTACGCCGCCGCCGGGCGCACGAGGCGGGGCGTGCGGGGCCTCAGCGGACGCGCCCCCAGAGCCGGGGCCCGGCGCGCGCGGCCTCGTCGACCGTGAGCAGGCGGCCCGCCCGCGGGCTCGTCGCCGTCCACGCCTCCAGGTGCTCGACCGAGCAGAAGAAGTTGATGAGCGGTCAGGTGTGGGCGCGGAGCGAGCGGGTGAGATCGCGCTCGACGGCCCAGATCACGAGGCCCTCGGGCGCGTCGGTCACCGCGCCCCGCTCGACGGTCAGGCGGAGCGGTCGCCCGCAGTGGTGGCACCGCGACTCGATCGTCGCGCGGCCGCCGAGCGCCGCGGGGATGCCGACGGCGTCGACCGCACAGAACGCGTAGCGCTCACGGCCGTCGAGGGTGATGCGGTGGGGCGTCTCGGTCAGGGAAAGCCCTCGCGCCCCGACGATCCGCCCGGTCTCGGGCTCGACGACCAGGACGCCGCGGGCTGTGAGGGAGCGGACCGCGGCGTCGGCCACGGCCGGCGCGAGCGCCGCGGCCCCGGGCAGCGCGGCGACCGTGACGGGGCGGCCCTCGAGGATCGCCTGGAAGGCGCAGCGCAGGGCGGCGTGCTCGTCAGCCGAGAAGCTCGCCAGGAAGCGCTCGATCTCCTCCAGGAAGTCCGCCCCCATGCGTCCCCGTCAGTGCTCCCTGACCGCCACCACCCAGGTGTAGATCTTCTCGCCCGCGTTGACCTTCGGGGAGATCTTGTCCTCGATCACCCGGGCCCACGTGGTCCCCGGCGGGACCTTGTACCGCTCGCCCGTGTCGTCGAGGTCGGCGGTGTACGCGGCCGGGTCGGCGACGTGGGGATCACGGAGAACGTCTGCGCCTTCGGCGTGTGGGTGCGGTAGACGATGACCGCGAGCTTCGGCTTACCAGGCTCGAGGCAGACGACGTCGTCCTTCACCCGGGACCCGAGCGGCACGCGCTCGCCGGCCTTGTAGACCTTCGTCTCCCGGAGCTTGGCGCCGGCCGGCGCCTCGTAGTGCCGGGCGAACAAGAGTTCCGGCGCGCGGCGACCAGGAGCACCAGGCCGAGCAGGATGGCGAACAGCCCCCGACGAGCCGGGCCACGATCATCCCATACCGGAATCCGCGCACCGGACGCGGGGAGTTGGCGAACTTGGCGCGACTGCGGGCTCCGCGTTCGGACTCGGCCGCGCGGTGCGAGACGGCCCGCCGTCGGCGGGTGTCGGCTGCGCGCGGGCGACCCCCGGTGGCCGGGAAGATGCGGGCCGGTGTGGGCTGGCCGCGCGAGATCGGGTCAGGCGCCGGCGCCCGACCGGGTGAGGAGGGATCGCCATGAGGCGCACGATCGCGATCGCGGTCTTGTCGCTCTGGGGAGCGGCGCTCATGCCTGCGGCAGGCGCCGCGGCAGCGGAGAAGTTCGTCCTCCGCGCTTCGCGCTATCGCACGAAGGTCGAGACCGTGGAGGTCGACGACGTGGCCGGCCACCGTTTGCGGCTCGGCGACGCCCTCGGGATCCTGGTCAACGGGGCCCGCGGCGGCTTCCTCGATGCGGCTCAGTACGCCGTCAAGACCATCGCGGACGAGGGCCCCGGCGGAGGGATCGCGATGGGCTACATGATCTTCACGACCGCGGACGGGGCCAAGGTCTTCGCGCGCTTCGAGGGCCGCCGCGCCGCGGCCGGCGCCCCAGCCGAGGGCACATTCGAGTTCACGGGGGGCACGGGACGGTTTCGGGGCATCGAGGGACGTGGCACGTGGCGCGCGGTCGGGGTCGGCCCGGGCCTCACCTGCGACCACATGGAGGGCGAGTACGAGCTGCCGAAGTCGCGGTCCCGCGCCGCCGCTCGCCCGCGGTCGCCAGCCCGCGGTGAGCGCCGCCGGCCCGGGCGCTCGCGGACGCCGCGGGTGCGCGGCGCCCTGATCGCGGCGCCGGGCCCGTCCGTCGCGAGCGGTCGGCGGCGCACGCGCCCGTGACCGACCCCGACGACCGGCTGATGGCGCGGCTCCGCGCCGGCGACCCCGCCGCCCTCGACGAGCTCTACGCGCGCTACCAGGGGCCGCTCTTCGGCGTGCTCCGGCGCCTCACCGGTGATCGCGCGCTCGCCGAAGACCTGCTGCAGGAGACGTTCCTGCGCGTCTGGCGGGCGCGTGACCGCTACGCGGCCGCCGGCCGCTTCCGCGCGTGGCTCTTCACGATCGCCTACCGGCTCGCCGCCGACCACGCGCGGCGCGCGGCGGGCACGGAGACTGCGCTCCCGGAGGACCTGCCGGCGCCCGAGCGTCCCGATGAGCGCGCCGCCGCCGGCGAGCTCGCGGCGCGGCTCGAGCAGGTCATCGCGCGCTTGCCGCCGACGGAGCGCGCGGCCTTGCTGCTCAGCCGCTGCGGCGGGCTCGACGCCGCGGAGATCGCGCAGGCGACGGGCTCGACGCCCGGGGCCGTGCGGGTCGCGCTGCACCGGGCGCTGCGGCGCGTGGCGGCCGCGCTCGGCGAGCGGCGCTGAACGCCGGGCGCGGGGACGCGGCCGGCTCGGCGTCGCGGGCGACGGCGCGGCGCGGGCCGCGCGTCGGGCGGCCGCGGGGCTCAGGACGTCCGGCGCGGCTTGCCGGCGGGCGGGGGCGTGAACTCCCGCGCCCGGAGCTTCTCCACCAGCGCCTGGTAGGAGCCGGTGCGGATGATCCGGTCGAACTGCGCGCGGTAGTTGGCCACCAGGCTCACGCCCTCGATCAGCACGTCGTAGATCCGCCAGCCGTCCGGCGTCCGGTGCATGCGGTAGTCGATGGGGATCTCGGTGCCGTCGCGGGCAACGACCCGCGTGCGGACGGTGGCGAGGTCGCCCTCCACGTGCTCGCCCGCGTAGACGACCTTCTCGCCCTGGTACTGCTCGAGCTTCGTCACGTAGGCGGACTCGAGGAGGTCGGTGAACAGCGCGACGAACTCCCGGCGCTCCTCCGGCGTCCGCGCTCGCCAGTGCGGCCCGAGCGCGCGGCGGGCGATCTCCTCGAAGTCGAAGACGCGCTCGGCCACGGCGCGGATCGCCGCCCGCCGCTCGCGCGTGCGGGCGGGCTGACGGAGGGCCGGGTCCTCCAGGATCTGCACCAGGCGGTCGACGTGCTGGCGGAGCTGGTCGGTGGGCGGGCCGGCCCAGGCGGCCGGCGCGAGGCTCAGCAGGGCGAGCGCCAGGGCCGCTCGGTGGGCGAGCGCGCGGCCGGGGCGCGGCGGCAGACGTCGTCTCATGCACGACCCTTCCTTTCGGCGGCGCGCGCCGGCGGCCCGGCGTCGGTCCGCCGGCCGGGCCGCGGGACCGTCCGGTGCCCTGTCGCGCGCGGCCCGGATCTCTCGGGCGGGGCCGATGGGCCCCGACTCCAGCGCTTCAAGATCGATGCCACGGAAGGCCCGGCCCGGCATCCGTCGCCTACCTCGGCCCGGCGTCGAGCGCCGCGAGCAGGCGCGCGTTGACGTCGCGCGTGCCCACGCTGATGCGGAGGTGGTCGGGAAAGCCGAGCGCCGCGCCGGCGCGCACGAGGAGCCCCGCGCGCAGGAGCCGCGCCCGGACGCCCTCGGCGTCCGGGACGCGGACCAGGAGGAAGTTGGCCTGCGAGGGCGGCGCGGGAAAGCCGCGCTGCGCGAGCTCGCGGGCGAGGAAGGCGCGCTCGGCGATCACGAGCGCGCGCACCCGCGCCCAGTGCTCGGAGTCCTCGAGGGCGGCGAGCGCGGCCACCTGCCCGAGCCGGTTGACGTTGTAGGGCGCGCGTACCCGGTCCAGGCGCTCGATCGTCTCCGGGGCGGCGATCGCGTAGCCGACGCGGAGCCCGGCCAGGCCCGCGATCTTGGAGAAGGTCCGGAGCACGAGCAGGCGCGGGTAGCGCGCGAGGAGCGCGACGCCGTCCGGCGCCTCGGGATCGTCGCAGAAGTCGCGGTAGGCCTCGTCGAGCACGACGAGCGGGCCCTCGGCGCCGAGCGCGTCGAGGAACGCGACGAGGGCGGCGCGACGGAGGACCGTCCCCGTGGGGTTGTGGGGCGAGCAGAGGATCACGGCCTTGGTGCGCGGTCCCACGCGGCGCGCCACGTCGTCGAGGTCGATGTCGTAGCCCGCGAGCGGGCTCGCGACGACCGCGGCGCCGGCCAGCGCCGTGACCGTGGCATAGGGCTCGAAGGCCGGCTGCGGGACGACGACCTCGTCGCCCGGCTCGAAGGCGGCCCACGCGAGCAGCGCGAGCAGCTCGTCGGCGCCGTTGCCGACGATCACCTGCGCGGGCGCGACGCCCAGGCGCGCGGCGAGCGCCGCGCGCAGCGCGTGCGCGCCGCCGTCGGGGTAGAGGTGCACGCGCGCGGCCTCGCGGCGGATCGCCTCGAGCACGCGCGGCGACGGGCCGAGCGGGTTCTCGTTGGCCGACAGGCGCACGACCTCGGGCAGGCCGAGCTCGCGCGCGAGCGCGTCGAGCGGGGGACCGGGCTCGTAGGGCGTGACGCGGTCGAGGACCGCACGCCAGAGACGCCGCACCGGCGCATTGTAGTAAGTGCCCGTCTGATTTGACAATATTCGGGGCCCGTTGCTACGCTCGGCCCCGTCATGGCGGCCGCGCTGTACCGTCGGGCCCGGCGCGTCGAGGCCCGAGCCGCACGAGCCGAGGACCGGCGGCGCCTGCGGCTCGACGTCTTCCGCCGGGCGCTCGCGGCCGGCCTCGACTCCCTCAAGCTCATGCACGCCGAGGGCGCCTCGGGCCAGGCGTCCGTCCAGGCCCACGCCCGGTTCATCGACGGGCTCGTGCGCGCCCTCGCGCGCCTGGCCGCCGACGACGCCGCCGCGGAGGGGCTCGCGCCCGCGCCCTTCGTCGTGGTCGCGCTCGGCGGCTACGGGCGCGGCGAGCTCCACCCGTCGTCGGACATCGACCTCATGGTCGTCCACGACGGCGAGCTCGCGCCGTACGTGCGGCGCGTCGCGCAGGAGCTCTTCTACACGCTCTGGGACCTCGGGCTCCACGTCGGGCACAGCCTGCGCTCCCTCGAGGACTGCGTGGCCATCGCGCGCACCGACCTGCCGAGCCGTACCTCGATGCAGGCCGCGCGCTTCGTGGCGGGCGACCGGCGGCTGTTCGCGCGCTTCCGCCGCGTGCTCCGCGACAACGTCTACCGGCAGGACTTCGAGCAGTTCCTGGAGGCGATGCTGGCCGAGCGCGAGCAGCGCTACCGGCGGTTCGGCGCCTCGCCCTACGTCGGCGAGCCGAACGTCAAGGAGTCGGCGGGCGGCCTGCGCGACATGCACACCGCGCTCTGGCTCGCCGCGGCCAAGTTCGGCGTGGGCAGCCTGCGCGAGCTCGCCGCGCGTGGGCTCATCACCGCGCGCGAGCAGGCCGCGGCCGACGCCGCGCTCACGTTCCTCTGGCGGGTGCGCAACGAGCTCCACTTCCTCTGCGGCCACAAGAACGACACGCTCACGCGCGACCTCCAGCCCGCCGTGGCGCGCAACCTGGGCTACGTGGACGCCGGCGAGCAGCTCGCGGTCGAGCGCTTCATGCGTGACTACTACCTGCACGCCCGGGCGATCCACCGCGTGTGCCGGCGGCTGATCGCCCGGTGCCAGGAGACGCTGGCGCGCCGGGGCGCCGCCGAGGGACGGGCCCGCGCCCGGGCGCTGGCCGACGGGTTCGTCTTCATCGACGGGCGCCTGCACCTGGCGGGCCGCGCGGCGCGGCCCTTCGACGACGACCCGCCGCGGCTCATGAAGGCCTTCTGGCACATGCACCGGCTGGGCTGCGAGCTCTCGCTCGACCTGGAACGCGCCATCGAGGAGTCGCTCGACCTGGTGGACGAGGCGTTCCAGCGCTCCCCGGTCGTCCGCGACCTCTTCCTGGACATCTGTCGGACGTGGGGGCGCGTGGCGCCGACGCTGGGGGCCATGCACGAGCTCGGGCTGCTCGGCCGCTACCTGCCCGAGTTCGGCGCGCTGACCTGCCTGGTGCAGTACGACGTCTACCACAAGTTCTCCGCCGACCAGCACTCGCTCCTGGGCGTCGAGCACCTCGAGGCGCTGGCGCCGGGGCAGTCGGCGGAGTCCGAGGGCGTGGCCCAGGTGCTCGGCGAGGTCGAGCGGCCCGAGCTCCTCATGCTCGGCATGCTGCTCCACGACATCGGCAAGGCGCAGGGCCACGGCCACGTCGCCAAGGGGATCCCGCTCGCGCGCCGGCTCACCGCGCGCATGGGGCTCGCGCCGGCCGAAGCCGCGACGGTCGAGTTCCTCGTGGCCCACCACCTGACCATGTCGCACGTCGCCCAGCGCCGGGACATCGACGACCCGAAGACCGTCGCCGACTTCGCGGCGGTGGTGGGCGACCCGCAGCGGCTGCGCATGCTCTACCTGCTCACCTGGGCCGACATGCGCGCCGTGGGGCCGGGGGTGCTGACGCCCTGGCAGGCCGTGGTGCTCCACGAGCTCTACGCACGCACGCTCGCGCGGCTCACGGGCGGGCGCGTGGAGCGTCCGAACCGCACGCAGCTCGCCGAGCGCCTGCACGCGCTGCTCGCCGACGAGGTCCCGCTCGGCGAGGTGCGCGCGCACCTGGCGATGATGTCCGAGCGCTACGTGGCCACCACCGGCGTGCAGCGGATGGCCGAGCACCTCCGCATGCTCCGCCGGCTCGGCCCGACGCCCGTGGTCACGGCGCTCTTCCACCACCCCGACCTCGGGTCCTCGGATCTGGTCGTCGTGACCCGCGACCTCCCGGGGCTCTTCGCGCTGATCGCGGGCACGCTGGCCGCGCACGGCGTCAACATCATCTCGGCCCAGATCCACACCCGCGCCGACGGCATCGCGATCGACACCTTCCAGGTCAACGACCCGGCGGGCGAGGCCGTGACCTCGCCGGCGCACTGGGCGCGCACGCTCGAGGCCCTGCGCGCGGTGATCGCGGGCGAGACCACGGTGGAAGCGCTGCTCGAGCGCCGCCGGGCCGGGCGGCGGCCGTGGACGCCCGAGGCGCCGCCGAAGGTCACCATCGACAACGACCTCTCGGACACGTTCACGGTCGTCGAGGTCAAGTGCCCCGACCGGCTCGGGCTGCTCTACCTGATCACGCGCACGCTCGCCCGCGCGGGCCTGGACATCGCGAGCGCCCGCATCGCGACCGAGATCGACCAGGCGTTCGACACCTTCTACGTCCACGACGGCCGGGGCGGGAAGCTCGAGGCGCCCGAGGCGATCGCCGGGCTGCGGGCGGCGCTCGAGCACGCCCTGCTCCAGCCCCTGTGAGCGCCGTGCGCGGGCCGCGACGCCGCGGCGCGCCGCCGCGCCGCCGGGCTTCCTCCCGCCGGGCATGCTGAGCCGGTACCGGGACAGCCTGCGGGCGTGGACCGACCCGGTCGGCCACGCCCTCTACCGCCTGCACCTCCGGCCGAACCACCTCACGCTGGCCGGGCTCGGCGTGAGCCTGCTCGCCGCGGCGGCCTTCGTGGCCGGCCGCACGCGGCTCGCGGGCGTCCTGCTGCTGCTCGCCGGGCTCTTCGACTACTTCGACGGCTCGCTCGCCCGCGCCTCCAAGCAGGTGACGCCCTTCGGCGCCTTCCTGGACTCGGTGATCGACCGCTACTCGGACCTCGCGGTGCTGCTCGGCATCGTGGTCCTGTTCGCGCGGATGCCCCATGCCCGGGGCGCCATCGTGGCCATGGCGGGCCTGGTGGGCAGCGTGATGGTGAGCTACACGAAGGCGCGGGCGGCGTCGATCGGCGTCGAGTGCAACGTGGGCGTGATGGAGCGCCCCGAGCGGCTCATCTGCCTGATCGCGGGCGCCCTTCTGGACCTCCTCGAGCCCGCGCTCTGGGTGCTCGCGATCCTGGCGAACCTCACCGCGCTCCAGCGCATCGCCTTCACGCGCCGGGCCGTCCGCGAGGGCGCGGGCCTGGCGTTCGTCGCCGGCGCCCTCCTCGGCGTCCCGCTCGGGGCGGCGGCCGCGCCCGCCCCGGTCGCGCCCGAGACGGTCGCGGCGTGGGCGCGCGCCGTCGCCGAGCTCCAGGCGGGCGACCCGGGGCCCGTCCTCCGCGAGTTCGGTGCGCCCGCGGCGCAGCAGGGGCCGATCGGCGACTACGCGCGCTACCTGCTCGCCGAGGCGCTCGCCCGCCGCAGCGCCCTGGGCGACGCGCGCGCGGCGGCACTCGCCGTGGCCGAGCACCACCCCGACAGCCCGCTCGCGCCCGCGGCGCTCCTGCTCGCGGCGACGCTCGCCGCCCGCGCGGGCGACGAGGCCGCCGCGCGGGCCGCGCTGACGCGGCTGATCCGCGGTTACCCGGACGACCCGCTGCTCCCCGAGGCGCTCTATCTGCTCGGCATGAGCGGGGAGGCGGACGGCCAGCTCGAGGCCGCGGCACACGCCTACCGCGAGCTCACGGTGCTCGCGCCGGCCAGCGCCTGGGCCGACGGCGCGGCGGACCGGTTGCGCGCGCTCGGCGAGGCGGGCGTGCGCCTGCCCGCGCTCTCGCCGGCCGAGCGCGTGGCGCGGGCCGAGCGGCTGCTGCGCGGCGGCGTGCCGAAGGCGGCCTCGGAGGAAGCGACGGCCCTGCTCGGCGAGGTGGCGGAGCCGGGCCTCGCGGTGCGCGCGCTCCGGATCGTCGCCGAGGCCTCGCAGCGCCTGGGCCGCCACGACCTCGCGGCGCGCGCGCTCGAGGCGGCGGCGGCCCGGGCGCCCGCCGCGCGCCGCCCCGGGCTCGAGCTCGAGCAGGCGCGGGCCCTGGTGCGCGCGGGGGCGGCCCAGCGGGCGCTCGGCGTCCTCGGGCGGGTGGTGCGCGCGGGCACGGAGGCCGAGGCGGCGGAGGCGCGCTACCTCCGAGCCCGCATCCTGGACGACCTCGACCGCGACCGGGACGCGCGCGCCGCCTATCGGGATGTCGCCCAGCGGCACCCGGCGCGCGAGGTCGCGGGCGCCGCGCTCTGGCGCCTGGGCTGGCTCGCCTGGCGCGCCGGCGACCTCCGGGGGGCGGCCGAGGCGTGGACGAAGCTCGTCGGGCTGCCCGGCGGCCGGGCATGGCGGCTGCCGGCGCTCTACTGGGCCGCGCGGGCCCGTGAGAGCCTCGGGGCCAGGGCGACGGCCGCGGGCCTCTATGGCCGGGTCCTGGACGAAGCGCCGCGGAGCTACTACGGGATCCTCGCCGCGCGGCGGGTGAGGACGAACCTGGGTGCGTCGGCACGGCCCGCGGCGTCGGGGCCGGCGCTACGCCTCCCCGAGGACCCGCGCGAGGCCGTCCTCGACGACCCCGCGTTCGCGCGCGTGGAGCTCCTGCGCGCCGTGGGGCTGGTCGAGTTCGCGGCCACGGAGCTCGAGCACGCGCTGCACCGGTCGGTCGGCGATCCGGTGCGGCTCTACGCGCTGTCCGACGCCTACGTCCGCGACCGCCGCTACCACCTCGCCCTCCGCGTGCTGCGCCGCCACTTCGCCGCCTACGCGGCCGCCGACCCAGGCCTGCCGCGCGCGTTCTGGGAGATGCTCTACCCCTTCGGGTGGCGCGAGGAGGTGATGGAGGCCGCGCGCGCCGCGGGCCTCGACCCCTTCCTCGTCGCGGCGGTCGTGCGCGAGGAGTCGAGCTACTACCCGAAGGCCGTGTCGCGCGCGGGGGCGCGCGGCCTGATGCAGCTCCTGCCGGCGACCGCCCAGCCGCTGGCGGAGGGACGGGGCCTGCCCTTCCGCGAGGGCGACCTCCTGGACGACCCGCGGACGAACATCGAGCTCGGCACCACGTTCCTCGCCGCCCTGTTCCGGGAGTTCGGCGCCCCGCCGCTGGCCCTGGCCGCGTACAACGCCGGGCCCCGTCGGGTGCGCGAGTGGCTGCGTCGATTTCCGGCTCGGGACCTCGAGGCCTGGGTGGAGCAGATCCCGTTCGACGAGACGCGGCAGTACGTCAAGCGCGTGCTGCTCTCCTGGGAGGAGTACCGGCGCCTCTACGGCGGGGGCGCAGCGCCCGCGGCGCCGGCGGGGCGGCCGGAGCCTGCGCGCCCGGCGCCGGCCGAGGAGGGGTCACGGTGACGCAGGAGCCCGAGACGCCGACCTGCCCGGTGTGCCGGCAGCCGATGGCGCTGGCCTTCGTCGTCGAGGGGCGCGGCGGCCCCCGCGAGGTCTACAAGTGCGCCCGCTGCCAGATCACGCGCCTGGGCCCGCCCGCGCGCCGCGCGGCGTGAGCGGCAGGCGCTACCGCGCGTCGCCCGGCGCGCCGGGCGCCGCCGCGACCTCCGGCTCGAGCGGCTCGAGCGCCGCGAGGCGCGCGTCGAGCGTCGGCTCCCGGGCGAGCAGGCCGCCGCGCGGCGGGCCGTTGGCCGCGGCCGCGGCGCGCAGGGCGGCGGCGAGGGTACGGCGCGGGGCCGGGTACCCCATCGTCGCCAGCAGGTCGACCGCGCGACGGTCGGCGGCGATCTCCTGCTCCCGGCTGAAGGCGCGGACGATCAGCGGATTCGCGAGGAGGTCGACGAGCCCGAGCCCCGGCACCACGACGCCGAGCGCGGCGAAGCCCGCCGAGACGCCCACGGTCAGCGTGCGGCGCTGGCCCGCGTGGCCGAGCACCTCGTGGGCGACGGCCTGGGCGACGAGGGCGTCGACGTGGGCCGGCGGCGCGGCCGCGAGCCCTTCGGTGAAGTAGAAGACGCCGTCCTCGGCGCTGAGCGCCGCCACGCGGGGGCTCGCGACGAGCGCGAACGAGTAGCGCGCGGGATCGGTCCCCGCGGCCTGGGCCGCGCGATAGAGCGCGCGCGCCAGGGCGGCGGTCGTCGGCGCGGTCGGGTCGGGAGAGTAGGCGCCGCGCGGCACGCCCGCGCAGCCGGTGAGCAGGAGCGCGAGCAGCGCGGGGACGAGCGAGGACGGCACGCGCGGCATGGCGACGATGCTACCCGCGGGGCCGCGCGGGCCCCCCGCGAAAAAACGCGTGGGGCCCGGGCCCGCCCCGGCCCGGCGCGCGAAGACGGCCGGCCGCCGGCCCCGCGGGCGGCCCACGAGGAGGCGCGATGTTCACACCCCTCGGCCTCGACCACGTCGTGCTCAGAGTGGCGGATCTCTCGCGCTCGCGCGACTTCTACGAGCGCGTGCTCGGCTGCACGCTCGACCACGTCAACCCGCGGATCGGGCTGGTCCAGCTCCGGTTCGGCGAGCACCTGATCGACCTGCTCCCGGTCGGCGGCGGGCGGGGCGGCCTCGACCACGTAGGGCTCTCGATCCGCTGCGCCGATCTCGGCGCCGTCGCCCGCGAGCTCCGCGCGCGCGGCGTGACGGTGGAGGGCGAGGTCGTCGAGCGCCGCGGGGCCTACGGCACCGGCCCCTCGGTGTACCTCCTGGACCCGGACGGGTACCGGCTCGAGCTCAAGCCCCGCCCGTGAGGGACGCTACCGGGTCCAGTGCCCCGGCACCCAGACCCAGCTCGAACCCGTCCAGGCCCAGTGCCCCGGCACCCAGACGAGGCCGGGGACGACGACGACCTGCGGCGGCACGACGACCACGGGCGGGAGCGACGGCGTCACCGGGTGACGGCCGAGCAGGTGGGGCGGCGGCCAGTGAGCCCACGGGTCGATCGGGCGCGGGAAGACGCTCGGCTCGGACGCCGCATGCCCCCCACCGTGCCAGGCGAGGCCCGGCCCCGGAACGAGGGCGCCGGCCAGGGCGAGTGCGACCGCGAGCGCGACGACGGTACGCATCAGGGGCCTCCTCGGGTCCAGTGTACGCCCGCCCGCGTCGCGCCTCGGGCCCGCCCGCCTCCGATCCCCGCGTGCCGGGGGCGCCTTCGCCGCGCGCCGCTCGACCGCCCTACGCCCCGGGCCGCGGAATGGGCGGTTCCCGGCGGGCGCCGGCTGCCCTAGAATCGGCGCACCCGTCGGCCGAGCCCGCCGGCCGGGGCGCGAGGGCGCCGCGGACCGCGGGGCGCGGGCCGGCCGTCCAGGTGACGCCCGCCGGCGCGGTGGCCGCGGCCGCCCCCGACTCGCGGCGGTCTCCGGCCCCGCGCTCGTGAAGGGGATCGCGCAGCCCGCGCGGCTGCGCCCGTGAGGTGTGCCCATGGTGCACGCGCTCGTCGCCAGCCTGCTCCTCCTCATCGTCGCGGCCCCGGCCGGGGCCCAGCCGGTCGCCCACATCGGCACGAACCCGCCCGGCAGCGTCTTCTACGCGGTCGGCAGCGGCCTCGCCAAGGTCGCGGGCGACGCCGGCGCGGTCCGGCTCAGCGTGCAGCCCTACGCCGGCACGAGCACGTTCGTGCCGCTGCTCGAGTCGGGCGAGCTCGAGCTCGGCGTCAACAACGCCGTGGACATGGGCCTCGTCTACCGGGGGCCCGGCTTCAAGATCGGCGGTCGCAACCCCTTCCCGCCCGGCCCGAGCCTGCGCGTCGTCATGCGCGGCGCGCCGCTGACGATCGCGCCGCTCGTCCGCCGCGACGCGCCGATCCGGACGGTGCACGACGTGCGCGGCAAGCGCGTGACCGGCGAGTACCCGGCCAACCTCGCGATCTGGTACAACGTCTTCGGCTGGCTCGCGAGCGCGGGCCTCAGCTGGAGCGACGTGCGCGTGGTGCCGGTGCCCGCCCTGAACGACGGCATCGACGCGCTCGTGCAGGGCCGCGCCGACGTCTCGTCCTACGCGCTCAACGGCGCCAAGGTGCGCGAGGCGGACGCGGCGGTCGGCGTCCGTCACATCTCCATCGACTGCTCGCCCGAGGGCGAGCGGCGCCTGCGCGCGGCCGTGCCGGGGTACTACCCCCGGCTCGTCCGCAAGGGCGAGGCCTTCGCCGTGCACGAGGACATCTGCGTGATCGCCTACGACATCTACGTGGTGGCGGGCAAGCAGACCTCCGACGCCGTGGTCGAGGGGCTGCTGCGCGCGGTGTGGGAGCACGGCGACCGGCTGGCGCCGCTCCACCCCATCTTCCGCGAGTGGACGCGCGACCGCCTGGCCAGCGCCGACGTCACCATGCCCTACCACCCGGCGGCGATCCGCTTCTTCCGCGAGCGGGGCGTGTGGACCGCCGAGATGGAGCAGGCCCAGCAGCGCCTCCTCGCCCAGCGCTGACGGCGTGGCCGAGCCCGCGGCCCGGTCCCGCCGGCTCCGGGGCGCCGCGCGGGCCGCCGAGCGAGGCCTGCTGATCGCGCTCACGGTCGTGGGGGCGGCGTGGGCCGCCCGCGTGCACTGGCTGCTGCCGTGGGCGTTCTTCGCCGAGCAGTACCTCGGCCTCTTCCTCGGGCTCGGCCTGGCGCCGGTCTTCCTCGCCCTGCCGGCGCGCCGCCGCGCCGACGCCGCCGAGGGCGTGCCCTGGTGGGACTGGGCGCTGGCCGCGGCCGCGCTCGCCGTGGGCCTCTACGTGACCGTCCGCTATCCGACCATCGCCTACCAGCTCGGCGTGCTGACGCCGGACAAGGTCGCGCTCGGGGCCCTGGCCGTGGGCCTCGTGCTCGAAGCGGTGCGCCGCGTGGCCGGCTGGGCGCTGATGTGGATCGCGCTCGTCTGCCTCCTCTACGCGAAGTTCGCCTGGGCGCTGCCCGGGATCTTCCACGCGCGCGGCTCCTCGTGGGCCCGCATCGCCGTCTACCTCTACCTGGACACGAACGGCATCCTCGGCGTGCCGCTCGCGGTCACGGCCGGCATCGTGGTCGCCTACATCTTCCTCGGGCAGGCGCTCTACGCGGTGGGCGGCGACCGCTTCCTCACCGGGCTCGCCCTGGCCCTGATGGGCCGGTACCGCGGCGGGGCCGCGAAGATGGCGGTCGTCTCCTCGAGCCTCTACGGGACCGTGTCCGGCAGCGCGGTGGCCAACGTGGTCGTCGACGGCGCGATCACGATCCCGATGATGAAGCGCGCCGGCTACCCGCCCCACGTCGCCGCGGCCATCGAGGCCGTGGCCTCGAACGGCGGGCAGATCATGCCGCCGGTGATGGGCGCCGCGGCGTTCCTGATCGCCGAGTACCTGGGCCTGCCCTACGGGCAGGTCGCGCTCGCCGCGGCGATCCCCGCAGCGCTCTACTACCTCGCGCTCTTCGTCCAGGTCGACCTCGAAGCGGCCCGGCACGGGCTCGCCGGGCTGCCGCCGGCCGAGGTGCCGCGCCTCCGCCCGCTCCTCCGGCAGGGCGGGGCGTTCCTGGTGCCGCTCGCGGTGCTCGTCTACACGCTGATGGTCGCCGGCTGGGAGGCGGGGCGGGCCGGGATGCTGGCCGTGGCCGTGACGTTCCTGGTCGGCGCGCTGCTGCGCGAGACGCGGCCGTCGTGGCGCGGGCTCGTCGACACGCTCGAGCGCACCGGGCGCACGATGCTCGACCTGGTCGCCATCACCACCCTGGCGGGCGTCGTGATCGGCAGCCTGCAGCTCTCCGGCTTCACGTCCAAGCTGCCGCTCGTGCTGGTCGGCGCCGCGGGCGGTCACGCGTTCCTGCTGCTCGTGCTGACCGCCCTGGTGTCGATCCTGCTCGGGATGTCGCTGCCGACCACGGTCTGCTACGTCACGCTGGCCGTGCTGGTCGCCCCGGCCCTGGCGCAGCTCGGCGTGCCGCCGCTGGCCGCACACCTGTTCATCTTCTACTTCGGCATGCTCTCGCTCATCACGCCGCCCGACTGCCTGGCCACGTACGCCGCCGCGGCCATCGCGCGCGCCGACTTCTGGAAGACGGGCTGGACGGGCATGCGGCTCGGCATCGTCGCCTACGTCGTGCCGTTCGTGTTCGTGTACCACCCGGCCCTGCTGCTGCGGGGCGGCGCCGGCGAGATCGCGGGGGCCGTGCTCACGGCGGCCGCCGGCGTGGTCCTGCTCGCCGTCGGGTGCGCGGGCTACGCGCTGCGCCCGCTCGACTGGCCCCGCCGCACCTGGGCGATCGCGGCGGCGGCGCTGCTCATCGCGCCGCCGGTGCCCGGCGTGCCCGCGCTGCTGACGGACGCCCTGGGCCTGGGAGCCGGCGCCCTCCTCCTGGCCAGCGAGTGGCTCGGGGCGCGTCGCCGGGCGGCGGTCGCCGCCGTCGGCTCGCCCGGCGAGGGGGCCGCGGTCGCCGCGGGAAAGGAGCCGTCGCGATGAAGATCGACGTGTTCCCGCACATCCTGCCGCGCCGGTACTACGAGCGCCTGCTGGCCACGGCGCCGCCCGGGTTCCCGATGGCCAAGCGCATCGGGGCGATCCCGGCGCTGGTGGACCTCGACCGACGGCTGGCGATCATGGACCGGTTCCCGGAGTACGTGCAGGTGCTGACGCTGGCCGCGCCGCCGATCGAGGCGGTCGCCCCGCCGGGCGCGAGCGCCGACCTCGCCCGGCTCGCCAACGACGAGATGGCCGCCCTCGTCGCCCGGCATCCCGACCGCTTCCCGGGGTTCGTGGCTTCGTTGCCGATGAACGACCCCGACGCCGCGCTCGCCGAGCTCGACCGGGCGATCGACGCGCTCGGCGCCACGGGCGTGCAGCTCTTCAGCAGCGTGAACGGCCGGCCCCTCGACCGGCCCGAGTTCCAGCCGATCTTCGACCGGATGGCCGCGCGCGGGCTGCCGATCTGGTTGCACCCGACGCGGTCACCGACGGTGCCCGACTACGTGGACGAGCCGCGCTCGCGCTACGACCTCTGGTGGGCGTTCGGCTGGCCCTACGAGACGTCGCTGGCCATGGGCCGGCTCGTGTTCTCGGGGCTGTTCGACCGCCACCCCGGGATCACGATCATCACCCACCACATGGGCGCGATGGTCCCCTTCTGCGCCGGGCGCCTCGGGCCCGGCCTCGACCAGCTCGGCACGCGCACGGACGACCCGGACGACGCGGCGGCGCTCGGCCGCCTCGCGCGCCGGCCGCTCGACTACTTCCGGCTCTTCTACGGCGACACGGCCCTGTTCGGCGCCTGGCACGCCATGGAGTCGGCGCTCGCCTTCTTCGGCGTCGACCGCATCCTGTTCGGGACCGACATGCCCTTCGACCCCGAGCAGGGCCCGGGGTTCATCCGCGACACCATCGCGGCGATGGACCGGCTCCGGCTCGGCCCCGCGGAGCGGGCGAAGATCTACGAGGGCAACGCCAGGCGCCTGCTCCGCCTCGCGCGCTGAGCGCCGGCCGGCGTCCGGCGCCGCGCGCGGCGTCAGGGCGCCGGCGCGCGCCGGTCGGCCGCGGGCCCGCGCGCCAGGCGCGCCACCGTCCGCGAGAACTCGCGGAGGTCGACGGGCTTGGTCAGGACGTCACGGAACCCGGCGGCCAGCGCCCGCGCCCGGCCGTCCTCCGTGCGGTCCGCGGTGAGCGCGAGGGCAGGCACGCCCGTCGGCACGCCCGCCACCCCGCGGGCCGGCGTGGCGATGACGAGCAGGTGCGGCGTGACGTAGCGCAGCAGGTGCTCGGCGGCGTCGGGCGTCGCCGCCGTCGCCGCCCAGCCTCCGCAGTACTCGACGATCGTCGCCAGGAGCTGCGCCGTGGGGCCGTCGGCGTCGACGATCAGCACGTAGAGTCCCGCCAGGCACTCGAAACCGCCGGCGCCGGGGTGGGCGAGCGCGGCACGCCCAGGAGGGCCGCCCGGGGCGGGACTCATCGTCTGCCTACTCATAGGCTGTAGACCTCGGGTCGTCAAGTCCCGATTCTCTTGAGGCGTGACCGCTCGCGGCTCTGGGGCCCGGCCCCCGGACCTCCCCCAGCGACCGCTCCTCAACGGCCGCATCGTGCTCGCCGCCAATCTGCGGCGCCTGCGTGCCGAGCGCGGCCTGTCGCAGGAGGCGCTGGCCGACCGCGCCGGGCTGCACCGCACGTACCTCGGCTCCGTCGAGCGCGCCGAGCGCAACATCGCCATCGACAACATCTGTCGGCTGGCGTGGGCGCTCGACGTCGACGTACGCGAGCTCCTCGCCCCGGTGCGGCTGCCCGCGCGGGGCTACGCGGGCGCCGGGCCCGTCCGGCCCCTCAAGGTCTCCGAGCGCGTCGCGCGCGGGCGGCCGGGCCGGCGGTCGCGCGGGCGGCGGAGCTGACGCCCGCGCGGGGCGCGGCTCAGCCGGCGCGCTCGACGATGTAGAGGTGGGGCAACATGTCCACGTAGATGTTGCCCTCGACCACCCACTCGCCCTGCCGGTTCTTCTGCAGGCCGCGCACCCAGGGCTTGACGGCCGCGTAGCGGACGACCCAGGCGACGGGGATGTAGGCGACCTCGGTCTGGAGGATCTCCTCCGCGCGCCGGTAGTGCTCCAGGCGCCGCGCGGGGTCGCGCGTGTCGCGCCCCAGCTCGACTTCGCGGTCGAACGCCTCGCTCGACCAGGCCTGCCGCCGGCCGGTCGTCCGCTTGCTGTAGAAGGGGTCGAAGTACTCGTTGTGGGGGTCCGGGTAGTCCATGAACCACCGGATCCACACGAACTGGAAGTCCTGTTTCCAGAGCCGCTCGCGGAACACGCGCGGCTCGAGCACCTCGAGCTCCGTGCGCATGTTCAGGTGCTGGAGCAGCACCGCCTGCACCGCCTCGGCGAGCGGCTTGGCCCCGCGCGCCTCCTCGCGCATGGAGAGCACGATCCGCGGCCAGTTCCGGCCGCCCTCGTAGGGCGTGCCCTTGAGCTGCGCCAGGGCGAGGGCGGGGTCGAACCGCTGGAGCGCCCGGATGTGCGGGTCGTCGAGGGCGCCCGGGAAGCCGGGCGGGACCATCGAGTGGGCGGGCACCGCGAAGCCCTGCGCCACCTTGACGACGTTCTCGCGGTCGATCGCGTGGGCGACCGCCCGGCGGACGCGCACGTCGTTGAACGGGGGCCTGGTGACCTGCGGGATCAGGTACCAGGTGCCCGGGAACGGGTAGCGGAAGACCTCGCCGGCGGTCTTCGGGTTGGCGCGCATGCGCACGAGATCGCTCGGCTGGAGCGAGGTCATGTCGAGCTCGTTGTTCTCGTAGGGCAGCGCGCCGGCGGCCACCGGGATGATCGGGATGATCACGCGCTCGAGGGTGACGTCGCGGGCCCCGAAGAAGTAGGGGTTCTTCCGGAGCACCATGACGCGGTTGTGCTCCCAGCGCTCGAGCACGAACGGGCCGTTCGAGACGATGTTGCCGGCCTCCGTCCAGCGGTCGCCGTGCTTCTCCACGGACGGGCGGTGGGCGGGCAGGGCGGCCAGGAACGCCGTCAGCACCGGGAAATAGGCGCGGGGCCCTTCGAGGTGCACCTCGAGCGTCCAGTCGTCCCGGGCCCGCACGCCGACCTGGGTCGGGTCGGTGAGCTGCCGCTTGTTGAACGCCTCGGCGTTCTTGATGTCGTAGAGGAAGGCGGCGTACGGGGCGGCCGTGGCGGGGTCGAGCTGCCGCTTCCACGACCACTCGAAGTCGCGCGCGGTGCACGGGCTGCCGTCCGACCACCGCGCGTCGCGCCGCAGGGTGAAGGTCCACCGGGTGGCGTCGCGATCCGAGGTGACCTTGTTCGCCACGTAGAGGACCGGCAGGTGGTCGGGGTCGAACTTCATGAGCCCGGCGAAGAGGGCGGGCACCCCGTCGCAGTAGAGGTCCTTGTTGAAGTCGTGGCTCGACGGGTCCTGGGCCCACCAGCCGCCGCCGCCGTAGCGGAAAATCTGCTCGCGCGCCAGGCGCTCGCCGGGCGCCAGGCGCGGCGCCGCCCGGGCCGCGCGCCGGTTGAAGCCGGTCGAGCCCAGCGCCGCCAGGCCGGCGGCGAGCCGGAGGACGTCGCGCCGGCTCAGGCCGATGGCCGCCAGCCGCGCCGCGAGCGCCTCGCCCTGCGCGTCGGAGAGCGGCAGTCCTCGCATCGGAGCTCCCTCCGCCGCGGCCGCCGTCAGCCGCGGTGAGGAGCCTCCGTCGGCCGCGGCGGGGCCGCGCCCTCATTGTCCCCCGGGGCCGTGCGCCCGCGAAATCCCGGGCCGTCGCGCCGGGGAGAGGGCGCGGCCCCGCGCCGGCGCCCGCCGCGCGCGCGCCGCCCGGGCCGCCGCCGCGCGCCGCTACCGGAGGCGCGGGTCGAGCGCGTCGCGCAGGCCGTCGCCGAGGAAGGTGAAGGCGAGCATGGTGACGGCGATCGCGGCCGAGGGGAAGACGGCGAGGTGCCAGGCCGAGCGCAGGTACTGCTGGCCCTCGCCCACCATCTGGCCCCAGGACGGCGTGGGCGGCGGCACGCCGACGCCGATGAAGGACAGCGCCGCCTCCGTGAAGATCGCCTCCGGGATGCCGAAGGTGACCGACACGACGATCGGCGTCAGGGCGTTGGGCAGCACGTGCCGGAGCAGCGTGCGGGCGGGGCCCGCCCCGAGCGCCCGCGCGCCCTCGACGAACTCGGTGGCCTTCAGGGCGAGCACCTGGGCGCGCGTCTGGCGGGCGATCCCCACCCACCCGGTCAGGCCGATGGCGATGAAGATGTTGGCCAGGCCGGCGCCGAGCGCGGCCATCAGCAGGATGACGAAGAGCAGGCGCGGGAAGGCGTACATCACGTCGATGGCGCGCATGAGCACGAGGTCGGTCCGGCCGCCGAGCCAGCCCGCGAGCGCGCCGATCGGCACGCCGATGAGCACGATCAGCCCCTGCGCGCCGAGGCCCACCAGCAGCGAGATGCGCGCGCCGTGGATCAGGCGCGAGAGGACGTCGCGCCCGAGCGGGTCGGTGCCGAGCGGGTGGGCGGGGGAGGGGCCCTGGAGCAGCCGGTCGAAGTGGGCGCGCGCGTAGGGGTAGGGCGCCAGGACGTCGGCGAAGAGCGCCGTGAGCGCCAGCGCGACCACGACCGCGGCCCCGGCGAGGGCGAGTCGGTTGCGGCGGAGCCGACGCCAGGCGTCCGCCCCGAGCCCGAGGTGCCGCGGCGCGGCCGCGGGGCCCGCGGCGACGGCGGGCGCGGCGAGGAGGCCCGCGGAGCCCGGCGCGCCCGCCACGCTCAGTACCGGATCCGCGGGTCGAGGGCCCCGTAGAGGAGGTCCACGACCAGGTTCATGACGGCGAGGAACGCGCCGTAGAGGAGCACGACCGCCATGATCATCGGGTAGTCGCGGCCGAGCATCGACTCGACGAAGAAGCGCCCCATTCCCGGGACCCGGAAAACCGCCTCGACGAAGAACGACCCCGTGCCCACGGCGGCGAACATGGGCCCGAGCAGGGTGACGACGGGGATCAGGGCGTTCTTCAGGACGTGCTTGAGGATCACCGGGGCCTCGGCGAGGCCCTTGGCGCGCGCCGTGAGCGTGAACTCCGCGCGGATCACCTCGAGCAGGCTCGCCCGGGTGAACCGCGCGATCACGCCCATGGGGCCGAGGGCGAGCGTGAGCGTCGGCAGCACCCAGGCGCGCGGCGAGTCCCAGCCGCCGGTGGGGAAGAGCGGCACCGCGAAGGCGAACAGCACGATGGCGAAGACCGCGAGCACGAAGTTCGGCACCGCCACGCCGAGCGTCGCGACGGCGACGGCGAGGTAGTCGGCGAGCCGGTTCTGGTGGACGGCGGCGACGATGCCGAGCGCGAGCCCGCCCGCGACGGCCACCGCCATGGCCATCGTGCCGAGCAGCAGCGAGACCGGGAAGGCGTCGGCGAGGATCTCGCGGACCGTGCGCGTGCGGTAGACGAACGACCGCCCGAAGTCGCCGCGCAGCGCCTTGCCCACGAAGATCAGGAACTGCTCGGGCAGCGGGCGGTCCAGCCCGTAGGCGGCGGCGAGCTGGCGCTGGGCCTCCGGCGACAGCGGGTTGGCGCCTTCGGCGACGGGGTCGAGCGGGCTGCCCGGCGTGGCGTGCATGACCACGAAGGTCACGAGCGCCATGGCGAGCAGCGTCGGCGGCAGCCACAGGATTCGCCGGAGGGCGTAGCGGAGCACGGGGTATAGTATGCGGCACCATGCGCAAGCGGGCGGCGGTGGAAAGTGTCGCCGAGGCGTACCTCGAGCTGCTGGCCGCCCGCGGGATCCCCTACCTCCTCGGCAACGCCGGCACTGACTTCGCCCCGATCATCGAGGCGTACGCGCGGCGCGCGGCCCAGGGGCAGGTGGCGCCGCGGCCGATCACGGTCCCCCACGAGATCCCCGCGGTGGCCATGGCCCACGGCTACGCGATGGTCACGGGGCGCCCGCTCGCGGTCATGGTCCACGTGATCGTGGGCACCGCCAACGCCCTCGGCGGGCTCATCAACGCCGCGCGTGCCCACGTCCCGATGCTCTTCACCGCCGGCCGCACGCCGATCACCGAGCACGGGCTGCCCGGCGCGCGCGACCGGCACATCCACTGGGCGCAAGAGGCGTTCGACCAGGGGGCGGTCCTGCGCGAGTTCGTCAAGTGGGAGTACGAGCTCCGCCGCGGGGTCCACCTGGAGACGGTGGTGGACCGGGCGCTCGCGCTCGCCGCGGCCGAGCCGGCGGGCCCCGTGGCGCTCACGCTGCCGCGGGAGGTGCTGGCCGAGCGGCTCACCGAGGTCGAGTACTTCGACCCGCCGCGCCTGACCCCGCCCGCGGCGCCCCAGGCGCCGGCCGCGGCGGTGCAGCGCGCGGCGGAATGGCTCGTGGCCGCCCGCGCGCCGCTCGTGATCGCCAAGGCGCTCGGCCGCGACCCGGCGGCGGTCGGCCCGCTCGTCGAGCTGGCCGAGGCCCTCGCGCTGCCGGTCGTCGAGCCCTACGCCACGCACGTGAACTTCCCCCAGCGTCACCCGCTCCACCTCGGCTACGACGCGACGCCGTTCCTCGACGAGGCCGACCTGCTCGTCGTCGTCGAGGCCGACGTGCCCTGGTTCCCGCGCCTCGCCGGGCCGCGGCCGGAGGCGCGGGTGATCCAGGTCGGCCACGACCCGCTCTTCGCGCGCTACCCGATCCGCGGCTTCGCGGCCGACCTCGCCCTGGCGGGCGCGCCCGGGCCGACGCTCGCCGCCCTCGCCGCGACCGTGCGCGCGCTCGTCCCCGACCCCGCGGTCGTGGCCGCGCGCCGCCGGCGCTGGGAGGCCGAGCACGCGCGGCAGCGCGCGCAGTGGGAGGCGCGCGGGCGGCGCGCGGCGACCGAGCGGCCGATCGACATGGCGTGGCTGTCGCGCTGCGTCGGGGCGCTCGTGGACGAGCGGACGATCGTCGTCAACGAGTACGACCTCGACCCGACGCAGGTGGCCTTCGACGCGCCGGGCACGTATTTCGGCTCGCCGCCCTCGGCCGCGCTCGGCTGGGGGCTCGGCGCGGCGCTCGGGGCCCGGCTGGCGGCGCCGGACCGGACGGTGATCTGCTGCGTGGGCGACGGCTCGTACATCTTCGGCGTGCCGCTCGCCGCGCACTGGGTGGCCCGCGCCTGGCAGCTGCCGGTGCTGGTCGTCGTCTTCAACAACCGGGCCTGGAACGCCGTCAAGCGCGCGGTCCAGAGCCACGCGCCCGAGGGGTGGGCGGTGCGCACGGGCACGATGCCGCTGAGCGACCTGGACCCCGCGCCCGACTACGCGCTCGTGTGCCGGGCGTGCGGTGGCTGGGCGGAGCGGGTGGAGGACCCCGAGGCGCTGCCCGGGCGCCTGGCCGAGGCGCTGCGCGTGGTCCGCGAGGAGCGTCGCCAGGCGCTCCTCGACGTCGTCTGCCGCAAGCCCTGACGGGCCCCCGCGCCTGACGCGCGCGCCGGCGTCGCCGGCCGCCGGCGGCGCGGGCGTCAGAGGAAGCGCCGGTGGGCCCGCGCGTCGGGCGGCTCGAGCCCGAGCGCCGCGAGCTTGGCGTCGACGTAGCGCTGGTAGGCCTGCCGGATCTCGGCGTTGCCCACCGACTTGAGCCCCCAGTGGATGAACCGGGGCACGTTGGGCGAGTCCGAGCGCCCGAACATGTCGAGCGCCGCCGGGTACCACTTGCGCAGGAGCCCCTGCGCGAGCGCGCGGCCCCGGCGCTCGGCGCAGAGCTCCTGGAGCCACCGGTAGCCCATCTCCGAGTGCCCGAGCTCGTCGCGCTCGATGGTGGCCGACATCTTCGCGAGCGGCACGTAGGAGGACTCGCGCCAGTCGCGCGCGTGGAAGGCGCCGTTGAGGTCCACGAAGAAGTGGAAGAAGGCGTCGTCGGCCCAGCTCTCGCGCGGCAGGTGGAAGGCGTAGTGGGCGTAGGGCGTGTCGCGCAGCGCGAAGTCGGGATCGAGGCCCACCGCGAGCCGGTGGAACATGATCGCGTGCTTGAGTTCCTCGGCCAGGTACTCGGCCTTGAGGAGCCGGGCCTCGGCGGAGGGGAAGCGCGTCTCGGCGAGCTCGAGGCAGGTGCTCATGAAGCCCAGGAACGAGCGGTTGCCCGCCCGCTCGCCCTCGTGGCGGAGCATCTTGAGCAGGAGCGTCCGGTACTCCTCGGGCAGGGGGTCGCCCTCGTCGAACCGGTACTGCGGCCGGCGCCCGGCCCCGAAGTCGGGGAGCGGGTCGCCGTGCGCGTAGGCCTCGCGCCAGAGGGGCCAGAGCGCGGCGGCCTCGGGCGCGGCGTCCGCCCGCGCGCGGCCCGAGGGCTCGCCCGGGGCGGGCCCGCCGAGCCCGGCGCCTGAGGGCGCGCCCACGCGCGCGGCCTGGTGGCCGCACGCACAGCCCAGGAGCCCGGCCGCGTAGAGCTCGCACTGCAGGTCGACCAGGGCGTCGGCCATGCCCGGCAGCAGCCGGTCGCCGACGCTGCCGACCAGGCGCCCGCACCCGGCGCAGCAGAGCCGGTAGTAGGTGCCGTAGGCCACCGGCTGGTCGAGCCGGAGGCCGACCCGCGCGTAGGCCCGGCGGACCTCCTCGACGATCTCGCTCATGGCCGGAGTCCCCCTCGGGCGGGCGCTCCGGGCGCCCGTGCGCCCGCCGGCGCACCGCCGCCCGCGCGATCGGGCGCGCCCCTAGAGTACGGGCCGGCCCGGGCCTGTCAATCGCCCCGGGCGCGCCGTCGCGCTCGGCGGGGGCGCCCCGGCGCCCGCCGGGCGCGGTGGCGCCGGTGGGCTGCCCGCGTGTACCATCGTCGCCGCCGTGGCGCAGGACCTCCGGAGCTACCTGGACCTCCTCAAGCGCGCGCGGCCGGACGACCTGTGCGTCGTCACGCGCGAGGTCGACCCCGCCTACGAGATCACCGCGCTCGTCGTCAAGCTCGAGCGCGAGGCGCGGCGCCGGCCCGTGCTGCTCTTCGAGCGCGTCCGGGGCACGCGCTTTCCGGTCCTGACGAACCTCCACGCGAGCCGCGCGCGGCTCGCCCTCGCCATGGGCGTGGCGCCGCCGGCGACGCTGCCGCGCTACCTCGAGGCGATGGCGCACCCGGTGCCGCCGCGGATCGTCCCGACGGGCCCGGTGAAGGAGGTCGTCCTCCGCGGCGCCGCGGTGGACCTCCGGGCGCTCCCGCAGATCGTCCACCACGAGGGCGACGCCGGGCCGTTCCTGACGGCCGCGATCTCCTTCGCCCGTCACCCCGAGCGCGAGCTCTGGAACTGCGCCTTCAACCGCCTCATGATCCGCGACCGCGACACCACGGCGATCCACCTGACGCTCGGCAAGCACCTCTGGGAGTTCCACCGCGTCGCCGAGGCGGCCGGCCGGCCGCTGCCGGTGGCCTTCGCGATCGGCGTGCACCCGGCCATCGCGCTCGGCGCCCTCGCCATCGGCTCCATCGACGAGGACGAGCGGGGGATCATGGGCGCGCTCCTCGGTGAGCCGCTCGAGCTCGTCCGCTGCGAGACCTCCGACGTGCTGGTGCCGGCCCACGCCGAGCTCGTGATCGAGGGCGAGATCCTGCCCCACGCGCGGGTCCCTGAGGGGCCGTTCGGCGAGTTCACCGGCTACAGCCTCGGCGAGCGGCTCCGCGAGGTCGTGCGGATCACGGCGATCACCCACCGGCGCGACGCCCTCTTCCAGGACATCACGGTGGCGCACCTCGACCACCTGCTGCTCTCCACGATCCCCATCGAGGCCAACCTCTACCGCGCCGTGCGCGCCATGGTGCCCACGGTGCGCGCCGTCCGGGTGCCGGCGCCCTTCACCTGCTACGTGGCGATCGAGCAGCGCATCCCGGGCCAGGCCAAGAACGCGATCCTCGCCGCCCTCGGGGCGGACCTCTACATGAAGCGCGTGGTCGTCGTCGACCACGACGTGGACGTCTTCGACGACCGGCAGGTGAACTGGGCGATCGCGACCCGCTGCCAGCCCGACCGCGACCTCCTGGTCGTCACGCACGCCCGGGGCTCCGATCTCGATCCCTCGACCGCGGAGGACGGGCTCACGGCCAAGTGGGGCGTCGACGCCACCGCGAAGCCCGCGCTCGCGGCCTTCACGCCCCGCCACAGGGTCCCGCCCGAGGTCGACGCCCGCCTGAGCCTCCGCGAGTACCTGCCCTAGCGCCGGGTGCCCGAGAACGTCGCCCGTCGGCTCGAGGCCCTCGCCCGTCGCGTCGCCGACCGCCCCGCCGTCCGCTGGGAGCGGGGCCGGCTCACCTACGGCGCGCTCGAGCGCCTGGCCGGCGGCTTCGCGCGGTTCCTCGCCCGCCGCGGCGTGCGCGCGGGCGATCGCGTGGCGCTGGCGATCCCGAACCGCTGGCCGTTCCCGGTCGCGCTGCTCGGCGCGCTGAAGCTCGGCGCGACCGTCGCGCCGGTGGACCTCCGGCTGGCGCCGACCGAGCGCGCGGCGCTCCTGGCCGACCTGGCGCCGCGCGTGGTCGTCCACGAGGTCGTGGGCGACGAGGCCGACTGGCCCGCCCTGGACCCGGTCGACGCCCCCGCGCTCGTCCTCTACACCTCGGGGAGCACCGGCGCGCCCAAGGGCGCCGTGCTCTCGCACGCCGCGCTCGCCGCCGCCCTGGCCGCGTGGGCTGGCCCGGTGATGGCGCTCGGCTCCGAGGACGTCGTGCTCGCCGCGCTGCCGCTCGCGCACTCGTTCGGGCTGAACGCGGGCCTGCTCGCGCCGCTCTGGGTCGGCGCGAGCGCGGTGCTCGTCGAGCGGTTCACGCCCGAGGCCGTGCTCGCCGCCGCCCGGCGCGAGGGCGTCACGGTGCTGCCCGGCGTGGCGACGATGTTCCGCCGCCTCCTCGACGCCGGCGCCGGGCGCGACGCGCTCCCGCGCCTGCGCCTCGCGGTGGCCGGCGCCGCGCCCTGCCCCGCGGCGCTCGGGGAGGCGTGGCGGGCCCGCACCGGCACGCGCCTGCTCCGTGGCTACGGCATGACCGAGCTCTTCCGCCCGATCTCCTTCCTGGCCGAGGACCCGGTCGACCGGCCCGACGCCGTCGGCCGGCCGCTGCCGGGGGTCGAGGTGCGCGTCGTCGACGAGCGGGGCCGGCCGCTCGGGCCCGGCGAGGTGGGCGAGCTGCTGATCCGCTCGCCCGCGGTGATGGACGGCTACCTCGGCGCGCCCGAGGAGACGCGGGCCGTGCTCCGCGACGGCTGGTTCTGGACGGGCGACCTCGCCGCGCTCACGCCCGACGGCTTCGTGCGCCTGGCGGGACGGCGCCGCGAGCGGATCCTCCGGGGCGGCGACTCGGTCTTCCCGGCGGAGGTGGAGGCCGCGCTCGCGGCGCACCCGGCGGTGGCGGAGGCGGCGGTGGTCGGCGTGCCCCACCCCGAGCTCGGCGAGGAGGTCGCCGCGTTCGTCGTCCTGCGGCCGGGGGCCAGCGCGACGACGACGGAGCTGGTGACCTGGTGCCGCGCGCGCCTGGCGGCCTTCAAGGTGCCCCGCACGGTCACGCTCGTGCCGGAGCTCCCGCGGAGCCCGACCGGCAAGGTGCTCAAGCGCGCGCTCGGGGCGGGGCCGCGCGGGGAGCGGGCCCCCTAGACGAGGCTGCGGATCGCGGCCGCGATGTCCTCCTGGGTCGGGATCGTGGCGCGCTCGAGGTTGTCGTTGTAGGGCATCGGCACGTGGCGCGCCGCCACCCGCACGATCGGCGCGTCGAGCACGTCGATCGCCTTCTCGCTGACCAGCGCCGCGACCTCGGCGCCGAAGCCGCAGCGCGTGACCGCCTCGTGGGCGATGACCAGGCGCCCGGTCTTCGCCACGGAGGCCAGGATCGTCTCCTCGTCCAGCGGGGCGAGCGTGCGCGGGTCGATCACCTCCACGCTGATGCCCTCGCGCGCGAGCTCCTCGGCGGCGGCGAGCGCGCGGTGGACCATCACCTGGGTGGCCACGACGGTGACGTCGGTCCCCCGGCGCTTGACGTCGGCCTTGCCGAGGGGGATCGCGTAGGGCGCCTCGGGCACCGGGCCCTTGAACGGGTAGAGCACCTTGTGCTCGAGGAAGATCACCGGGTTGTCGTCGCGGATCGCGGAGATCAGCAGCCCCTTGGCGTCGTAGGGCGTCGAGGGCGCGATCACCACGAGCCCCGGGACGTGGACGAACCACGCCTCCAGGCTCTGTGAGTGCTGCGCGGCGAGCCGGATGCCGCCGCCTTGCGGCCCGCGGATCACGAGCGGCACGGTGGGCGTACCGCCGAGCATGAACCGGAACTTCGCCGCCTGGTTCACGATCTGGTCCATCATCAGCGTGACGAAGTCCCAGATCTGCACCTCCACCACGGGCCGGAGCCCGGCGACGGCGGCGCCCACCCCCATGCCGCAGAAGGTCGCCTCCGAGATGGGCGTGTCCCGCACGCGCTCGTCGCCGAAGAGCTCGCGGAGCCCGCGCGTGACGCCGAAGATGCCGCCGATCAGGCCGACGTCTTCGCCCATGACGAACACGCGCCGGTCACGCTCCATCTCCTGGCGCAGCGCCTCGCGGAGCGCCTCCACCATGGTGAGCTCGCGCCCGGCCGCCGCGGCCGGCCCGGGCTCGCGCACCTCGAGGTGCGGGGCGTAGACGGCGGCCTCCATGAGCTCCACGGTCGGCTCGGGGCTCTCGCTCGCGAACTGCACCGCGCGGTCGAGCTCGCGCTCGACCTCCTCGCGCAGCGCCTTGAGCCGCGAGGGCGTCGACAGCCCCTCCTCGAGGAGCTTGAGCTCGAGGCGGCCGATCGGGTCGCGCTGCATCCACTCGCGCTCCTCCTGCTCGGTCCGGTAGGCGGGCAGGTTGGCGCGCATGCTGTGGCCGCCCCAGCGGTAGGTGACCGCCTCGATGAGCGTCGGGCCCTCGCCGGCGCGCGCCCGGTTGACGGCGCGCTCCACGGCCTCGTAGACGGCGAGCACGTCGTTGCCGTCCACGCGCACGCCCGGGATGCCGTAGCCCGCGGCGCGCGCGGCGATCTCGCCCGCCGTCGCGCGGGTCGTCGCCGTGGAAAGCGCGTACTGGTTGTTCTCGCAGAGGAAGATGAGCGGCAGGCGCCACACCGCCGCGAGGTTCATGGCCTCGTGGACGACGCCCTGGTTGGCCCCGCCGTCGCCGAAGAACGCGATGACGACCCGGTCGGTCCCGCGGAGCCGCGCGGCGAGCGCGGCGCCCGCGCCGATGGGCACGCCCGCCGCCACCACGCCGTTGCAGCCCAGGATGTTCAGGTCCAGGGCCGCGATGTGCATGGAGCCGCCGAGCCCGCGGCAGTAGCCCGTCTCGCGGCCGAAGAGCTCGGCCATCATCCGGTCGACGCGCGCGCCCTTGGCGATGCAGTGGCCGTGACCGCGGTGGTTGCCGACGATGTAGTCGTCCTCGCGCAGCGCGGCGCACGCCCCGACCGCCACCGCCTCCTGGCCGACGTAGCTGTGGGCCGTGCCCTTGACGAGGCCGGCCTGGAAGAGCTCGGCGGTCTTCTCGTCGAAGCGCCGGATGCGGACCATCGTCTGGTAGAGCCGTTCGAGCGTGGGGACGTCGAGCGTCATGGGATCACCTCGGTCCCGCATAGAGCACCATCCCGCGGGCGGAGTCAAGGGGCGGGCGTCGCGGCGCGGGCGCCCGCGCCGGCCCCGCGGCGGCGTCCCCGCCCGGCGCGCCGCCGCGCCGGGGGCCGAGGGCCCGGGCGCGGCGGACCCCGGTATACTGGCGGCCCCGCGCCCGGTGGCGACGACGCGTCGCGGCGTGGCGCCCGCGGGCCACGGCGCGGCCCCGGCGCCGCGGCGCGGTGAGTCGAGCCCGCTGACCCCGACCCGCGGGGACGACGCCGACCGCGCGAAAGGAGCACGCCGTGATCTACGAGATCCGCACCTACCGCCTCGTCCCGGGCAGCCTGGCCGAAGTCGAGCGGCGGTTCGCCGAGGCCTACGAGCACCGCAGGAAGTACTCCGAGCTCACCGCGTTCTGGCACACGGAGATCGGGCCGCTCAACGAGATCGTTCACGTCTGGGGCTATCGGGACCTCGAGGAGCGGGCGCGCGTGCGCGCCGAGGCCGCGAAGGACCCGAACTGGCCGCCGCGGATCCGCGAGTTCATCCGCGCGATGCGCGCCGAGATCGTCGTCCCCTTCCCGTTCGTGCCCGAGGTGCGTCCGGGCCGCGTGGGCCCCGTCTTCGAGCTGCGCTACTACACCCTGCGCCCCGGCACGCTCCCGGAGGTGGCCCGCGGCTGGGAAGAGCGGCTGCCCGAGCGCATGAAGCTCTCGCCGGTGGTGCTCGCGGGCGGCGTCGAGTTCGGGCGGGCCAACGGGTTCGTCCACGTCTGGGCGTACCGGAGCCTCGACGAGCGGGCGCGGGTGCGCCGGGAGGCGGTCGAGCGGGGCATCTGGCCGCCGCCCGGCGGGCCCGAGCGCCTGCTGACCCAGGAGAACAAGATCCTGTTGCCGGCCGCGTTCTCGCCGCTCCAGTAGCGCCGCGGCCGCTCCGGCGGGGCCGGCCCTCAGGCCGGGGTCCGCGGGCGTCGTCGGCCGGCGGCTCGACGGCGCAGGCGCGCCGCGCGAGCTCAGCGCGGGCGCGCCGCCGGGGCCGCCGCCTCGGGCGCGAGCAGGCGGGCCAGCGCCTCCGCGACCGGCGGGGGCGCCGGCGTGTCCTTGTACTCGGCGAGCCGGCGGTAGATCTCGCCCGCGGCCTCCGGGAAGCCGGTCGGGAGCCCGACGGCGGCGAGCGCCCGGGCGATCTCCTCCATCTCGCCGACGAACCGCCAGGCCTTGCGCGCGTTGTCCACGACGGCGCGGTCGGCGCGCGCGGGCACGTCGGGCATCGAGCGGCGCCACTCGGCGAGCAGCGCCGCGGCCACCCCTTCGGCGTGCGCGTAGGCGCGCACGGCGGCGAGCAGCGCCTGGCTGCCCTTGTTCCACGCGGCGTAGGCCACCTTGAGCGCGGACGCCGCGCCGGGCGGGCCGTCGAGCACGATCGCCTCCACGGGCCCGGCGGCGAAGAGGGCGGCGACCTCGGGTGCGCCCGCGCCGGCCAGGTAGAGCCGCGTCGTGCCGGGACGGCGCGTGGCCGGGCCGACGATCCCGCCGTCCACGAAGCGGGCGCCCGCGGCCTCGACGACGCGCCCGATCTCCCGGGCGGTGGCGGGCGCGACGGCGTTGGCGTCCACGTAGAGCCCGCGGAACCCCGCGGCCGCGACCGCGCGCGCCAGCGCGAACGCTCCGTGGGGCGGGACCACGGCGAGGACGACGTCGCTCGTCCGCGCGACCGCCTCGACGGTGCCCGCGTCCTCGAGCCCCAGCGCCTCCGCCCGCGCGCGCGTGGCGGCGCTGCGCCCCGCGGAGGCCCAGCGCACCCGCGCGCCGCCCGCGACGAGCGTGGCGCCCACGCAGGCGCCCATCTCGCCCGGGTGGAGGAGCCCGACGGTCGCGCTCACGCCTGACCCTCGGGCGCGGCCGCGGGCCCGGGACTCGCGGCGGGCGCGGCCGTCGAGGGCGCGCGCCGGCGGCCGGTGGGCGCGGGGCGGGCCGCGCCTGCGGCGTGCGCGGCCAGGCGGGGGATGACGCGGGTCGCCAGGAGCTCCATCGAGCGGCGCCAGAGCTTGGGGCGGTCCCAGTCGTGCCCGGCCATCAGGAGCGTCCCGAAGTGGCCGATCTGGTCGCGGAGCGCCACGAGCTGGTCGAGCACGCGCTGCGGGCTGCCGGCGATGGTGAGCTCGCGCCGTACCGCCTCGGGCGTCAGCGCCTCGTCCGGCATGTCCGGGTCGGGCTTGAGCATGTAGAGGGCGCGCCGGCCGTGCGTGAAGCTGTGGACGAAGAACTTCCAGTAGAAGGCCAGGCCGGTGTCCGGGTCGGCCAGGTAGTCCTCGGCCTCGGCGTCGCTCTCGGTGACGAGCACGCTGCGCGCCACGCGCCACACCCCGGGGTCCGGCCGCCGGCCCGCGGCCTCGCACCCCTCGGCGTAGCGCTCCCACTGCCCGCGCAGGTACCGGTGGTGGAAGAAGTTGCCGGAGACCGGGATCCAGCCGCGCTCGCCGGCCGTGCGGGCGCTGGCCGAGGCGGGCGTGACCAGCGAGAGCGCGATGGGCGGGTGCGGGCGCTGGAGCGGGCGCGGGACGTAGCCCACCTTGAACTCGGGCCAGATCGCCTCCGCGAGGTGGATCCGCCAGAAGCGCCCCTCGAGGCGATAGGGCGGGTCCTGACTCCAGAGGGCGAGCACCATGTCGATCGCCTCGAGCACCATCTGCGGGCGCACCTCGGGCGGGCCGGGGGCGAAGAGCTCGAGGTCGCTGGCCAGCCCGCCGGGCCCGATGCCCATGATGAAGCGGCCTCCGCAGAGGTGGTCGAACATCGCCACGTGGGCGGCCACCGTCGCCGGGTGGGTCTGCGGCAGGTTGAGCACGCCGGTGCCGAACCGGATGCGCCGGGCGCGGTCGACCACCGAGGCCAGGAAGATCAGCGGCGAGGTGATGCGCTCGCTCCACGACGAGAAGTGCTCGCCCACCCACGCCTCGCTGAAGCCGAGCCGGTCGGCCAGCACGATCAGCTCGCGATCCTCCTCGAGCACGGTGCGCCAGTCGCGGGCGGGGTGGTGGAACGGCATCGTGAAGAGGCCGAGCCTGACGGTCACGGGGCGGCTCCTTTCGTCGCGCTGCCTCTCGGTGCCCCCTACAATACGCCGAACCGCGGCCGGCGGGCGCGCGCGGCCGCGGCGGGCCGGCGCGGCGGCCGGGCCGGCCGCGGGGGCGCTGGGCGGCGGGCCGCGTGCGGCGACCGGAGGGCGGTGCGGGAGGAGGCCCGAGGATGACCGTGAGCGAGACCTACCGGAAGGGCGAGCAGGTGCGGCGGCAGCTCCTGGGCGACGCGGAGGCCGAGCGGATCGACCGGACCGTGTACGCCGACCCCGTGATGCAGAAGTTCCGCGACGTGGCGCTCGAGGGCGTCTTCGGCCTGCTGTGGACGCGCCCCGGGCTCGACCTCAAGACGCGCACGCTCGTCTGCGTCGTCGCCGACGCCGCCACCGGGCGCGCCGACGAGCTCGCGATCCACCTGCGCATGGCGCTGCGCCAGGGCTGGACCGAGGACGAGCTCACGGAAGCGCTCCTGCAGCTGGTGGGCTACGTGGGCGCGCCGCTGGCGCGCGAGGCGCTCCTCACCGCGAGCCGCCTGTTCCGGGACGTCCGGGCCGGGGCCTGACGGGGCGGCGCGCCGGCGACGGCCGGTCGGCGCCCCGCCCGCGCCGGCCCGCGACGCGCCGCCCCGGCGTTGACACCGGCGCGGCGGGCCCGCCAGAATCCGGGCGCGCATGGCGTGTCCGTTCTGCGTCCGGATCGCGGCGGGCGAGATCCTCGTCGGCAACGCGCTGGCGGCGGCCTTCCCCGACGCGTTCCCGCTGACGCCCGGGCACACGCTCGTCGTGCCCCGCCGCCACGAGCCCGACTTTCTCGCGCTCACCGGGGTCGAGCAGCAGGCGGTCTGGGCCCTCGCGGTCGAGGTCGCGGCGCGCCTGCGCCGGGAGCGGGCGCCCGACGGGTACACGCTCGGCGTCAACGTCGGCGCCGCGGGCGGGCAGACGGTCGACCACGCGCACCTCCACGTCATCCCGCGCTACCGCGGCGACGTCGACGATCCGCGCGGCGGGGTCCGCTGGGTCGTCCCCGCGCGGGCCCGCTACTGGGCGCTCGCGCAGGCGGGCGGCGAGGCGGGCGCGTGACGGCCGCGCGCCCGGACGTCGTCGCCTTCGCCGAGAAGCTCCTGGCGCTGCTCGAGGAAGGGCGGTACACGGCCACGTACAAGTACGCCGTGCTCCTGGCCCTCATGGACCTGTGTCTCGAGCGCGCCGACCGCTCGGGCCTGCCGCCCTCCACGCTGACGACGCCCGAGGTCGCGCGTCGGGTCGTCGAGCTCTACTGGCCCCACACGGTGCCCTACCCGGGCGCGCCGGCCGGGACCGTGCTCCGGCAGAACGTGCGCGGGCAGGCCGAGATCGTCGCGGCGATCGCGGAGTTCCGACGGCGCTGGGCGCCCGAGGCGGCCGCGGTCTGGCAGGCGGAGCACCAGGCGCCCGCCGCGTTCGCGCGGCTCGTGCGCGAGGTCGAGTGGAAGCTCATCGAGATGCCGCTACCGCGCCTGCAGCGGATCGGCGACACCGTGGACGAGTTCATCTATGCGATCCCCTGGACGGAGGGCATTCGCCGCGGGGTCGTCCAGGCGTACTGGGCCGGCCGCGCGACGTTCGACAACCGGATCCTCCTCAAGCCGGGCGTCGGCGCGTACCTGCGTGACCTTCATGGGCTGCTGCGGCCGCTGATTCACCGGCGCTGGGCGGCGATGGTGGCGGCGCTGAACGGGCTGCCGGAGGCGCGCCTCGAGGCGTTCCTCTTCGGGCAGGACCGGGTCGACACGACGCCGGTGCGGGCGCCGCTCTGGGAGCTGCAGGAGCGGCGCTGCTTCTACTGCGGCGCGCGGCTGGCCGAGCCGGTGCAGGGCGTGGTGGACCACTTCCTGCCGTGGGCGCGCCATCCCGACGACGGACTCGACAACCTGGTCGTGGCCGACGCGCGCTGCAACGGCTGGAAGGGCGCCTGGCTCGCCGCCACGGACCACCTCGCCCGCTGGGCGCGGCGGTTCAGCGCCGGCGACCCGCTGGGCGCCGGGCTGGACGACCTCGCCGCCACGCTCCGCTGGCCCCGCGACCCCGAGCGCACGCGCGGCGCCGTGCGCGCGATCTACCTCTGGCTCCCGGACACCGCGCGGCTCTGGCTGCGGCGGCGGGAGTTCGTCACCCCCGACCCGGAGACGATCCGCCGCGTGCTCCGCTGAGCCGTCGCGCGCGCGCGGCGGCCCGCGGTCCGTCACGGACGACGGTGACACGGCTGCGGGTCGCGGCGCCGGCCGCGGGCCGGCGCCCGGGCTCTCGCCAGACCCGAAGCCGGACGGTCGCGGTGTCACCCGGGGGTGCGACGCGACCGTGCACACGGTCAGGGGGCGCCGCAGGGATCCCTTAGGGTGGTCCGTTCGATCCCGTGCTGAGCCGCGGTGCCCCCTCGCCCGCCGACCTGACCCGGCACGGGAGCCCGCGGGTGTCGGCGGAGCCCGAGGCGGGATCCCACGGTGCGCCGTAGCGCATCGCGGCGTTGATGTTGACGTCGAAGGCGCCGTGGTCGGGGCCCGGGGCCTCCGGCCACCACCAGCCCATCCCCGTGGAGACCACGCCGGGCGGCGTGGCGTCGGTCACCGCGGCGCGCAGCCGGCACGCGGCGCTCGCGCCCGGCGTCTCGACCAGCACCCAGTCGCCGTCGCGGATCCCGAGCGCGGCCGCCGTCTCGGGGTGGACGAGCAGCTCGGGGTGCGGCGAGACCCGCCGCGCCCAGGCCTGCTCGCGGAAGCGGGAATGGTGGTAGGCCTTCTCGCGGTCGCCGGTGAGCAGCACGAGGGGGAAGGCGGCGCGCTCGGCCGCCGGGCGGCGCTCGTACGGCGGCGGTACGTAGTCTGGCAGCGGATCGAGGCCCAGGCGCTCGAGCGCCGTCGACCAGAGCTCGACCTTGCCCGTGGGCGTGCGGAAGGGCTGGGCCTCGAAGTTCCCGAGCTCGTACGGGAACTCGGCGTAGCCGCGCGCGGCGAGCTCTCCGAGCGTGATCCCGGAGTCGCCCAGCAGGAACTCGTTGAACTCGCGCTGCGAGCGCCAGGCGAAGAGGTTCCGCCAGAGCGCCCCCCGGGCGGCCAGGCGCTCCACGAGCCCGAGCGCGATCTCGAGGTCCGTCCGGGCCTCGCCGCGCGGCGGCAGCACGGCGCGCGTGTAGCTCACGCAGGGCCCGGCCGGGTTCAGGCTGACCTCTTCTTCCTCGAGCGTGGTGGTCTTGGGCAGCACGAGGTCGGCCAGCGCGGCCGTGGGCGTCATCATCTGCGTGGCCACGGCCAGGAAGTCCAGGCTGCGGAGCGCCTGCACCGTGCGCGTGCTGTCGGGGTAGGTGACGACGATGTTGACGCCGCTCACGTACATGGCGCGGACGGGGTAGGGGTGGCCGGTGAGGATCGCCTCGATCACCGAGGGGTTGTGACAGGCCATCTGCCAGCCGTCGGGGCCGGCCCAGAGCGGAAAGCGGTCGGCGCCGATCGTCAGCCGCTCGACCTCGACGGGCAGGCGGAAGGCGGGGTCGTGGAGCACGTCGAGGTACGTGCGGAATCCGCGCGGGCGCTTGACGCGGCGATTGCCGCCCGGACGGTCCAGGTTGCCGCTGATCGCGACCAGGCAGTGGAAGGCGCGGAAGGTCTGCACCCCGGCGCTGAAGGCGTCGATGCCGTGGCCGCTGACGAAGGTCGCCGGCCCGTCGGCGTACAGGCGCGCGGCCCGCACGATCGCCTCCGCGGGCACGCCCGTGAGGCGCGCGGCGACCTCGGGCGGGTACTGCGCCGCGCGGGCGGCGAGCGCGGGGAAGCCGTGCGTCCAGCGCGCGACGAAGGCGTGGTCGTAGCGCCCCTCGGTGATCAGCACGTGGATCATCGCCAGCGCGAGCGCCGCGTCCGTCCCCGGGCGCGGGCGAAGCCAGAGGTCGGCGAGGTCGCAGGCGGGGATGCGCTTGGGGTCGATGACGATCACGCGGGCGCCGCGGGCGCGCGCCCGCTTGAGCGCCTGCCACTCCGCCGGGTCGGCCATGGCCGAGTTGCGCCCGACCACGAGCGCGCAGCGCGTGCGCTCGATGTCCTCGCCCCGGGAGATGTCGAGCCCCGTCGCGCGGTCCGAGACCGCGCGGCAGCCGCCGCAGAGGTCCTGGTTGATCATCCAGTTCGGCGAGCCGAGCGAGCGCATGAGGAGCGCGACCGTGAGCCCGCGCGAGAAGAAGGCCCCCGAGACGGCACCGACGATCGCGAGCGGGCCCCAGCGGGCGCGCACCGCCGCCAGGCGGTCGGCCATCAGGTCGAGCGCCTCGTCCCAGGAGATGCGCGCCCAGCGCCCCTCACCCCGCGCGCCCACGCGCTTGAGCGGGTGGAGCAGGCGCTGCTCGGCGTCGCGCCAGCCGGGCGCGCCCAGGATCCCCTTGACGCAGAACGCGCCCTTCGAGGCGGGGTGGGCGGGGTTCGGGCCCACCCGGACGACGCGCCCGCCCTGAACGGTGACGAGCGAGCCGCACACCGTGCCGCACTCCCAGCACGTGCTCGGGTAGGTCCCGTCGGGGAGCGGGGCCTGCGCCGGGGCGGGGGCGCCGACCGTCATCGGGGCAGGGCCGGTCGGGCCTAGCGCTGCCCGAGGCCGAGCCGGAGCTCGAGCAGCGTGCGGATCTCGGCCGCGGCCGCGCGCCAGAGCGGCCCGCCCGGGGCGTCGTACTCGGCCTGGATCAGCTGCCGGTAGGCGTTCATGTCGTCGCCGACCCGGGCCCGGATCTGCACCACCTTGGCCGTGGCGGCGTGGGCCCGCTCGATCCAGCGCCCGATCTCGTTCCAGTCCTGGTCGAAGAAGACGACCACCGGGATGGAGCGGTAGCCGTTGTTCAGGAAGCAGTCCATCAGGTCCAGGTTCTGGTCGCGGAAGAACACCCGCAGCTCGGCGTTGGGCATCGCCTCGCAGATGCGGGCGACCAGGCCCGAGTTGCGGTGCACGTCGCCGCACCAGTTCTCGGCGAGCATGAGCACGTAGCGCACCTGGGTGACCCGCGAGAAGAACTGGCGCTCCTCGTCGGTCAGGACCGCCTTCTGGTAGTTCTCCTCGGTGCGGGCGCGCGTGTCGCCCATCTGCGCCATGTACTCCTTCCAGGTCAGGCCCGTCGCGAACCGCGCGGCGTCGAGGGGGATCCGGAGCTGCGCCATGGGCTCTCTCCTCTCGGGGACGTGGACGTCCGCCCGCCCTTTATACACCCGGAGCCGGCCGCGCACCCAGCCGGCGCCCTCGTGCGGCCGGCGCGCGCTATACTCGCCGCCCGGGAGGGCCCCGACCATCGCCATCGCACGCGCGCCGCTCGTCGCCGCACTCGCAGCGCTCGGCCTGCTCGCCGGCCCCGCGGGCGCGCCGGGATCCGGGTGCGCAGCGGGCCACACCCTCCACGTCGACGTCGGGCCCGTCGGGGCCATGCGCGCCCGCGCCGGCGTGGAGCCCGTGGACGCGCTGATCGGCGAGGGGCGCGTGGTGGCCGGCACCCGCGTCGACCTGGCCCGGACGGCCATCGGCGTGGCCGTCCGCGAGGGCGCGCCGCGGCCCCACATCTCGACGCCGGAGGCGCTGCGGCGCACGCTCCTGGCGGCGGGCTCGGTCGTCGACGTCGACTCGGCCCGCGGCGCGACGAGCGGCGTTCACGTCGCCGCGGTCCTGGAGCACCCGGGCATCGCCGAGGCCGTCCGCCCCAAGCCCCGCCGCTGGCCGGGCGGCGACGCGGCCGAGGCGGTCGCCCGCGGCCGCGACTAGCGCGGAGCGCGACTCCGCAGGAGGAGGGAGCAGATGACACGCCACGCGCGTGGCTTCACGGTCGTCGCACTCGTCACGGTCTCGCTCGTCGCCAGCGCGCCCGCGGCGGCGCCCGCCGCGGACAAGCCGGTGCTGGTCGGCGGGAGCCTCGGGCTCACCGGGCCCTTCTCGGGCCCCTCGGCGGTCTACAAGGCCGTGTACGAGTACTGGGTGAACCGCGTGAACCGGGAGGGCGGCCTCCTGGGCCGCCCCGTGAAGCTCGTCCTCTACGACGACGAGGGCAAGCCGGCCGTGGCCCAGGCGCTCTACCAGCGGCTCCTGAAGGAGGACAACGTCGACCTCGTCCTCGCCCCGTACACGACCCTGGTCGGCGGCGCCGTCCTGCCCATCGTCGAGTCCGCGCAGAAGGTGCTCTGGAACGGCGGGTTCGTGGGCATCGAGCTCTTCAAGAAGTCGAAGTGGATGGTGGGCGCCTACACCTACCAGGAGCCCGACTACCCGCGCGGCCTCTTCGAGCTGATCGACAGCCTGCCTCCGGAGCAGCGCCCCAAGCGCATCGGGGTCGTGACCGAGCAGAACCCCTTCACGCTCGTGGTGAAGAACGGCTACCAGGGCTACGGCGGCGTGCTCGGGTTCGCCCGGCCGCGCAACCTCCCCGTGGTGGTCAACGAGGAGTTCGCGCCGACGGCGACGGATCTGAGCGGCCTGATCCAGCGCGCCCGCGCCGCGGGCGTCGACCTCTTCTTCGCGCTCGCGCTGCCGAACCCGGCGGCGCTCCTGGCCCGCACCGCCCGCGAGCAGGGGTTCAAGCCGGCGGTCTACTGCGCCTGCGGCTCGCAGGTGACGACCCTGCCCTACTGGCGCGACCTCGGGCCGGCGGGCGAGGGCGTCATGGGCACGACCATGGCCTGGCCCACCGACAAGTACCGGGAGATCGGCGAGCTGCTCGAGCTCCTGCAGGGGCGGCTCGGCTACCGCGAGATCCCGGCCTACGCGACGGTGTCGCTCACGATTCTGCAGGTCCTCGAGCAGGCGGTGAAGGGGGCCGGGACCCTGGACCAGGCCAAGCTCCGCGCGTACGTGGTCGGGCGCAAGTTCAGCACGAGCAACGGCGTGATCGAGTACGACCGCGACGGCATTCCGAGCTACAACGCCGCGGTGGTCCAGTTCATCGGCGGGCGCAACCACGTCGTCTGGCCGCCGGCCCGCGCGACGGCGAAGCCCGTGATCCCGATGCCGTAGGCGGCGCGCGCCGCGGCGGACGGGCGTGCTCGAGGTCCGCGAGCTCACCAAGGCCTTCGGCGGCCTGGTCGCCGTCGACCGCGTGTCGTTCGCGCTCCCGGCCGGGACGACGCTCGGCGTCATCGGCCCGAACGGCTCGGGCAAGACGACCCTCTTGAACACGCTGAACGGCGTCCACGCGCCCGACGGGGGTGAGATCCGGTTCGAGGGCCGACGGATCGGGGGGCTGGCGCCCCACCGCCTGGCCGAGGCGGGGATCATGCGGACCTTCCAGACCACGCGCGTCTTCCGGACCCTCACGGTCGCGCAGAACATGTGGGTGCCGCTGCTCCACCGCGCGGTGGCGCCGGCCGCGGCCGCCGTGCGGGCGCGGGAGCTCCTGGCGGCCGTCGGCCTCGAGGACCACGCCGACGTGCCGGCGAGCCAGCTCTCGGGCGGCCAGCAGCGGCTCCTGGAGTTCGCCCGGGCCCTGATGACGGAGCCCCGCCTCGTGCTCATGGACGAGCCGTTCGCCGGCGTGCACCCCGAGGTGGTGGCGGTCATGGTCCGCCGCATCGAGGACCTCCGACGCCAGGGCACCGCGTTCGTGGTCGTGAGCCACGAGCTCCCCGTGTTGATGGCGCTCTGCCAGCGCGTGATCTGCCTGAACCAGGGCCGCGTGATCGCCGACGGCACCCCGGACGAAGTCCGGAACAGCGAGGCGGTCCTCGAGGCCTACCTCGGCCTTGCGGCCCCCGTCTGACCGCGGCCCCGCCGCCGGCGCCGCGCCCGACGGCGCCGGCGCGGCGCCGACGCTGCGGCTCGAGGACGTGGTGGCCGGCTACTACCCGGAGCAGGTCGTGCTCCACGGCGTGAGCCTGACCGCGCCCGCGGGCGCGCTCACCGCGGTCCTCGGCCCGAACGGCTCGGGCAAGTCCACCGCCCTGCGCGTCCTCTACGGGCTGCTGCCGCCGCGCCGCGGGCGCGTGTGGCTCGACGGGCGCGAGGTCACGACGGTGCCCGCGCACGCGCGCGTGGCGCTCGGCATGGCGCTGCTGCCCCAGGGGCGCGCGGCGTTCCCCGGGCTCACCGTGCACGAGAACCTCGAGCTCGGCGCCTGGGCGCTGCCGCCCGCCCGGCGGCGGGACGCCGTCGAGGCGGCGTACGCGCGCTACCCGCTGCTGCGCGACCTTCGGACGCGGCCCGCCGGCAGCCTGAGCGGCGGCCAGCAGCGCCTGGTGGAGATCGCGCGGATGATGATCCCCGACCCGCGCGTGCTGCTCCTCGACGAGCCCTCGGCCGGCCTGGCGCCCGCCGTCGCCGCGCGCGTGTACGAGGAGATCGCCCGGCTCAAGGCCGAGGGGCGGACGATCGTGCTCGTCGACCAGAACGTACGCACGGCCGTCGCGCTGGCCGACCGGATCTACACGCTCGAGTTCGGGCGCAACCAGCTCGAGGGCGACCGCGAGGCCTTCGAGGGGCGCCTCGGAGCCGTCGTGCGGGGCTGGCTCCGTGTCTGACGCCGGGCTCCTCCTCCAGGCCGCGGTCAACGGGCTCTTCCTGGGGCTCGTCTACACGCTGGTGGCCGTCGGCCTGAGCCTGGTCCTCGGCGTCCTGGGCGTCGTCAACGTCGCCCACAGCACCCTCGTCACGCTCGGGTCGTTCTTCGCGCTCGAGCTGCTCACGCGCGGCGGCGTCGACCCGCTGCTCGCGCTGCCGGCGGCGCTGCCGCTCTTCTTCCTCCTGGGCGCGCTCCTGGACCGCCTGCTGGTGCGCCGCGTGGCCGCGGCGCCGGAGGCCGTGGGGTTGCTGGTCCTGTTCGGCGTGATGATCGTGCTCGAGAGCGCGTCGATCCTGCTCTGGACCACGGACACGCGCGTGCTGCCGTGGTCCCTCGGGCGGACGATCCTCGCGCTCGGGCCGGTCACGGTCCCGCTCGCCCGCCTGGTGCCCGCGGCGCTCGCCCTCGTGCTGGTGCTCGCCCTCGACCTCCTGCTCCGCCGGACGCTGCTCGGCAAGGCGATCCGGGCGGTGGGCCAGCACCCCGACGCGGCGGTCGTGCTCGGCATCGATCCCCGACGCATCTCCGCGCTCGTCGTGGGGCTCGGCACGGCCGCCGCGGCCGCGGGCGGCATCGCGCTCGCCATGGCGTTCCCGTTCGCGCCGCAGGACCACGTGCGATGGCTCGCCTGGGCGTTCCTCGTGGTCGTGGTCGGCGGCCTCGGCGGGGTTCGCAGCAGCCTCGCCGCCGGCCTCGTCGTCGGCCAGGTCGAGGCGCTGAGCGGTGTGCTCCTGCCCTTCCAGTACGTCTACGTGGTCGTGTACGGGCTGCTGGCCGTCACCCTGATGGTGCGCGGGCGGGGGCTCGCGAGCGCCCGCGAGCGGGCGCTCTGAGGCCCGTGGGCGCGCGCCCCGTCGTCGCCCGCCTGCCCGCCGCCGCGGCGGGCCGCCTGGGCGCCTGGGCGCCCCGCGGGGTGCTCGTCGCCCTCGGCGTCGTGGGGCTGACGGTCGAGGCCCTCGGGCTGCTGAGCGCGCTCACGAACGTCTTCCTCTTCGTCGCGCTCGCGCAGGCGTGGAACCTGCTCGGCGGCTACGCGGGCTATCTGAACCTCGGCATGGCCGTCTTCTTCGGCGTGGGCGCCTACACCACCGGCATCCTCGCCCACCAGCTCGGCTGGTCGCCGTTCGCGACCGCGCCGCTCGCGGGCGTGGTCGCCGCGCTCTGGGCGGCCGCGGTGGGGGTGCCGAGCCTGCGCGTGCGCGGGGCCTACTTCGCGATCCTGACGATGATCCTCGGGTTCCTCGTGCAGTCGCTCGCCTACAACGCCGCGCTGACCCGGGGCGCCATGGGGATCTACGTCACCCCGCTGCCCTGGGGGCGGCGCGCCGTCGAGCAGGTCTTCTACTTCCTCTTCCTCGGCCTGGCGGCGTTGGCAACGTGGGGCGTGGCCCGGATCGAGCGGTCGACGTTCGGCTGGGCGCTCGTGGCGGTGCGGGAGGACGAGGACGCCGCGGAGGTGCTCGGCGTCCGGACCACGCGCGTGAAGATGGCCGCCCTGCTGCTCGGCGCCCTGCTGGCGGGCGTGGCGGGCGGCCTCTACACGCAGCGCATCGGGTACATCGAGCCCACCGGCACCTTCAGCCTCGACATCTCGATCGACGTCGTGCTCATGACCATGGTCGGCGGCGCCGGGACGTGGCAGGGCCCGGTGCTCGGCGTGCCGCTCGTCATGCTCGTGGCCGAGGCGCTGCGCGTGGGCGTCACGAAGGTCGCCGTCTTCGGGACCCGCGTGCCGGTCGAGTTCAACCGCGTCATCTTCGGCCTCGTGCTGATCGTCATCGCGCTCTGGGCGCGCGAGGGGCTCATGGGGCTGCTGCGCCCGCGGCGCGCCCGGAGGCCCGGCGTATGAGGGCCGCCGTCTACCACGGCACGCGCGACGTCCGGGTCGAGGCCGTGCCGGACGTCGGCCCGCCCGGGCCGGGCGAGGTGGTCCTCGTGGTGACGCGCGCCGGCATCTGCGGCACCGACGCGGCCGAGTACCTCCACGGCCCGCACGCGATCCCGGTCCACCGCCCCGACCCCGTGACCGGCTACCAGGGGCCGGTCATCCTGGGCCACGAGTTCGTCGGGCGCGTCGTGGCCGTGGGGCCCGGCGTCGAGGGGCTCGAGCCGGGCACGCGCGTCGTGAGCGGCGCGGGCGTGTGGTGCGGGCAGTGCGCGTGGTGCCGGGCCGGGCGCCCCAACCTGTGCGCGCGCTACTACACGCTCGGGCTCCAGGCCCACGGCGGGCTCGCCGAGCAGGTGCGCGTGCCGGCGCGCACGTGCTGGCCGGTGGCCGCGTCGTGCCCCGACGAGGCCGCGGCGCTCGCGCAGCCGCTCGCCGTCGCGGTCCACGCCGTCGCGCGGAGCGGGGTCGCGCCGGGCGACACGCTGGCCGTCGTCGGCGTCGGCGGCATCGGCGCGCTCGTCGTCGCGGTGGCGCGCGCCCGCGGCGTCGCGCCGGTCGTGGCGGTCGACGTCGAGCGGGCGCGCCTGCGCACCGCCGAGGCGCTCGGGGCGACGGCGGTGGCCGCCGCGGACGAGGCGGTCGCGGTGGTCGGCGGGCTCACGGGCGGCGAGGGCGCCGCGGTCGTCGTCGAGAGCGCGGGCGCGCCGCGGGCCCTCGACCTGGCGCTCCGCCTGGTGCGGCGGGGCGGGCGGCTCCTCCAGGTGGGGTTGCCCGAGGGCCGTCCGGCCCTGGACCTGCGCGCGCTCGTGCTCCGCGAGGTGGACGTCGTGACGACCGTGGCCCACGTGTGCCCGACCGACCTGCCGGCGGCGGTCCGGCTGCTCGAGACCACGGATCTGGCGCGCCACGTGGTGGACCGCACGATCGCGCTCGCGGACCTCGTCCCCGCAGGGTTGCTCGCGCTCGCCGAGCGCCGCGCACGGGGCAAGATCCTGGTCGACCCGCGGGCCTGAGCGGGGGGCGGCCGACGCGACGGGGCGCGCCGGCCGCGTCGCCGGCTACCAGAACTCGCGCGAGGCCAGGCGCGCGCCCTCGGCGAGCGCGGCGAGCTTCGCCCAGGCGATGTCCGGCTCGACGGCCGCCTGCCCCACCCAGGTCCCGAAGCCGCAGTCGGTGCCGGCCAGCACGCGCTCGCGCCCGACCAGCCGGGCGTAGCGGGCGATGCGCTCGGCGACGAGCTCGGGGTGCTCGATGAAGTTCGTCGTGGAGTCGATCACGCCCGGGATCAGGAGCTTGTCCTCGGGCAGCCGCACGCGCTCGAAGACCTTCCACTCGTGGGCGTGGCGCGGGTTGGCGGCCTCGAAGGAGACGGCGCTCGGCCGGGCCGCGAGGACCACGTCCAGGATGTCGGCCAGCGGCACGTCCCAGTGGTGCGGGCCCTCGTAGTTGCCCCAGCAGAGGTGCATGCGCACCCGGTCGGGCGGCACGCGCGCCAGGGCGTGGTTCAGCGCCTCCACGTGCAGGCGCGCCATCCGACGGAACGCCTCGAGGTCGAGGTCCGCGTACTGGATGTGGCGCCCCATCGCGAGGTCGGGGCAGTCCACCTGGAGCACGAAGCCCGCCCCTACGATGGCCTCGTACTCATGGCGCATCGCCTCGGCGATCGCGGCGAGGTACGCCTCCTGGCTCGGGTAGTACTCGTTGCGGAAGAACAGGGAGATGACGCCGGGCGCGGCGGCCGTCATGAAGGCCTCCTCGACGCGGACGTCCGCGAGCGCGGCGCGGAGGTTCTCGATGTCGACGTGCACGGCCGCGCGGTCGCGCACGGCGATCGGGCCGGTACAGGCCGGCGTGCGGCGGCGCGCTCGGCCGGGATCGCCGAAGACCCGGCGGGCCATGCCCGGGAAGTCGACGAGGTCCCGGTACTGGAGCGGATGGCTCTCGCCGCCGAACCCGGTCAGCCGGTCCTTGACGTAGGTGGCGTAGCTCGGCTTGCTCTGCTCGCCGTCGTTGACGACGTCCAGGCCCGCGGCGGCCTGGCGGCGCACCACGTCGGCGACGGCGGCCCGGATGCGCGCGGCCAGCGCGGCGGCGTCGACCGGCACCCCCTCCTCGCGGGCGAACATGATCTTCACGAGGTCGTCGGCGCGCGGCAGGCTGCCGGTGTGCGTCGTCAGGAAGCGCTCGGTACTGCGCCGCATGGGCCTGTCTTATAGCACGATGGCGTCGCACGACGGCGCGGTGCGCCGGCGGCCCCGGGCGGCGCGATCGCGCGCGGCCCGCGCCGGGGCGGCGGCCCGCGGGCGCGCCCCGTTGCCGGTCGGGCGGGGGGCTCGTATAGTGACCCCGCTCGAACCGGACGTCCGGGAGGGACCGACCATGCCAGTCCGCGCGCTCCTCCACTACGCGCTCGAAGTCCCCGACCAGCACGCGGGCGAGACGTTCTACCGCCTCTTCGGCCTGGCCAGCGCGGGCAGCCGCGGCGAGGCGGTCGGGCTCCGCCCGGCGCCGCTCGCCCGCGAAGCGGTGCTGCTCTACCCCGGGCCCCGCAAGTGCCTGCACCACCTGGCCTTCGGGGCGCCGGGCGACGACTTCGACAAGGTCCGCGCGTCCCTGGCGCGCGCCGGGGTGCGCGAGGTGGACCCGCCGCGCGAGGCGCCGGAGGGCGGGATCTGGTTCCGTGACCCCGACGGGAACCTGGTCAACGTGCGCCCCGAGGCGGCCCAGACGCCGCCGCCGGACCCGCCGCTGCTGATCAACACCCCGGGCCACATCACGCGCGTGGCCGCGCGGGGCTACCGCGAGGACCTCGAGGCGCGCCCCCGCCGGCTCGGCCACGTCCTGCTCTTCACGCCCGACGTCGACCGCCAGATCGCCTTCTACACGCGCGTGCTCGGCATGCGGCTCAGCGACCGCGCCCGCTCGCTCGTCGCCTTCCTGCGCTGCACGACCGACCACCACAACCTCGCCTTCCTCGCCTCGAAGGCGCCCGGCTTCCACCACGGCTCCTACGAGGTCGGCAGCGTGGACGAGATCGCCGCGGGGGCCCAGCGGATGCGCGAGGCGGGCTTCGAGCAGGGCTGGGGGCTCGGCCGGCACGTGATCGGCTCGAACTACTTCTATTACGTGCGCGACCCGTGGGGGAGCTTCGCCGAGTACTTCCACGACATCGACTACATCCCCGAGGACTGCGCCTGGCAGCCGCGGGACTTCGACGAGCGCGACGCGCTCTACCAGTGGGGCCCGCCCGTGCCGCCCTACTTCGCCGAGAACACGGAGGCGGCGTGAGGGCGCCGGCCCGCGATCACCCGCCGCACCCGGGAGGGATTCGCATGACGCACCGTGTCCTCGCCGTCGTCCTGGCGGCGGCGCTGGCCCTCGCCGCGACCTGGCCCGCCGGCGCCGCCCCCGCGGGCCCGCCCGTCCGCGTCGGGGGCACGCTCGCGCTGACGGGCCCCCTCGCCGCCACCGCGCTCGTGCACAAGATCGCGGGCGAGATCTTCGTCGAGCAGGTCAACCGCCGGAACGGGTTCCTGGGCCGGCCGGTCGAGTGGGTGCTGCTCGACGACCAGTCCAAGCCCGACCTGGCGCGCACGCTCTACGAGAAGCTCGTCACCGTGGACCGCGTCGACTTGCTGATCGGCCCCTATGCGACCGGCGCGATCCTGTCGGCCATGGCGGTGGCGCAGCGGCACGGCAAGATGCTCGTCCACCACACCTTCGGGATCCCGCACCTCGCCAAGTACGACCTGCAGTTCCCCACGTGGGCCATCGGGCCCGAGCCCGCGCGCACCTTCCCGAACACGCTGCTCGACGCGCTCGCGGCCACGGGCAAGCCGCCCCGGACGATCGCCGTCGTCACGAGCAAGTTCCCCTCGGTGCACTTCATGTCGGTCGGCGCGCGCGAGGTCGCGGCCAGGCGCGGGCTGCGCGAGGTGCTCTACCTCGAGTTCGAGTTCGGCACGCGCGACTTCGGGCCCATCGCCGCGCGCGTCCGGGACGCCGACCCGGACTTCCTCTGGATGGGCGCGATCGGACTCGAGGGCAACCAGCTCCTCGAGGCGCTCCGCAAGCTCGACTGGACGCCCCGGATCCACTTCTACCTCTACCCGTCGCCCGGCCCGCTCGCGCTGGCGCCCGAGGGCCGCTACGCGCTCTCCACGACGATCTTCGAGGAGCACCCGCCCTTCACGACCCCGCCGGCCGCCGCGGAGTTCGTCCGCCTCTACCGCGAGCGGGCGGCGCGGGCGGGGCTGCCCTACCAGGCGGCCGACGTCCAGGCCGCGGCCTCCTACACGGCCTGGCAGCTCCTCGAGGCGGCGGTGACGGCCACGAAGAGCCTGGACGACCGCACGCTCGCCCAGTGGCTCAAGGCCAACCGCGTCGACACGATCATCGGGCGCCTGCGCTTCGACGGCCCGAACAACTACGGCGACGACCTGTCCAAGGTGAAGCAGGTCCAGGACGGCAAGTGGGTCGTCGTCTGGCCGAAGGAGTTCGCGGCGCCGGGCGCCCGGCTCGTGGTCCCGTGACGGCGGCGGGGCGCGCGGCGTGCCGAGCCCGACGCTCCTCGCCCAGTCGCTCCTCTCCGGGCTCCTGATCGGCGGGCTCTACGGGCTGCTCGGGCTCGGCCTGAGCCTGTCGTGGGGGTTGCTGCGGCTGATCAACCTCGCGCACTTCGCCCTCGTGTTCCTCGGGGCCTACCTGACCTACCACCTGGCGACCGCGGCCGGGCTCGACCCGCTCCTGGCGCCGCTGGTGATCGTGCCGGCGTTCTTCGCGCTCGGCGTGGCGCTCCAGGCGGCGTTCGCCTGGTGGCGCGTGGGCGAGTTCGCCTCGCTCCTCGTCACCTTCGGGCTCACCGTCGTCGTCGAGAGCGTGATCCAGGGGGTGTGGACCGCCGACTTCCGTCGCCTCGAGACGCCGTACGCGACGGCCGCGCTGCGCCTCGGCCCGCTGTTCCTGCCCCTGGCGGAGCTCGCGCTGCTCGGCGTGGCCGCCGCGCTCTCGCTCGGCACCTGGGCCTGGCTCCGCTTCACCTGGACGGGCAAGGCCGCGCGCGCGACGGCCGAGGACGCCGCCATCGCCGCCGCCTTCGGCGTCGACGCCCGACGCCTCGGCCTCCTGCTCTCGGGCCTCGGCGCCGCCTACGCCGGCGTGGCGGGCACCTTCGTGGCGCTCGTGGCGACCCTCGCCCCGGCGCAGATCTACGCGTGGATCGGCGTGGTCTTCGCCGTCGTGATCCTCGGCGGGCTCGGCAACCCGCTCGGCCCGCTCGCGGCGGGCATCGGCATCGGCGTGAGCGAGGCGCTCACGATGGCCGTGACGGCGCCCTCGTGGGCGCCGCTCGTGTCGTTCGCGCTGCTCATCCTGGTGCTGCTTCTCCGGCCGGACCGCGTGTGAGGGGGTCGGGCCGCGCCCTCCTGCTCCTGCTCGCGGCGGCCGCCGGGCTCGGCGCGCTGCCGGCGCTCCGGCCCCCCGCCTTCGTGGAGTCGTTCCTCTACCTGGTCTTCCACTGGATCGCGCTCGCGACCTCGTGGGCGATCCTGAGCGGCTTCGCGGGCTACTTCTCGTTCGGGCACGGGGCCTTCTTCGGCGCCGGCGTCTACACGACGGCGACCCTGGCCGGCGCGGCCGGCGTGCCGTTCCTGGCGACGCTGCCGGCGGCCGGGCTCGTCGCGGCGCTGCTCGGCGGCGGGCTCGGCGCGGTCGTGTTCCGCGTGCGGCGGCTGCGCGGCGAGCTCTTCGCGTTGCTGACGCTCGCCGTCACGTTCGTGCTCGGCACGATCGTGCTCAACACGCGCATCGACGGCGGCCCGGGCGTCTACCTGAGCGCGGTGCCGATCCCGGCGCCGCTCGGGGGCCCCGCCTCGACGCTCTACCTGCTGAGCCTCGGCGTCGCGCTTGCCGCCGTGGGCACCGCGTGGGCCGTGCAGCGGGCGCGGCTCGGGCGCGGCCTCTTCGCCATCGCCGACGACGAAGACGTGGCGGAGGTGCTCGGCGTGCCCGCGTACCGCTGCAAGCTCGCGGCGCTCGGGCTCTCGGCCTTCCTGGCCGGCGTGGCGGGCGGCATCCACGCGGTCTTCGTCACCTACGTGACCGTGGCCGAGACGTTCTCGATCACGGTGCCGCTCTACGTCGTGCTGATGAGCATCCTCGGCGGGGCGCGACACTGGGCGGGCCCCGCCGTGGGGGCCACGCTCGTCACCGCGCTGACCTACGCGTTCGTCGGCGGCGCCTGGGCGGTGGTCGGCCGCGCCGCGGTGGGGCTCACGCTCGTCGCCGTGATCCTCTACCTGCCCCACGGGGTCGTGGGCGCGCTCGTCGCGCGCCGCCGCCCGGCGGACGCGTCGCCGCCCGCGGGCCCCGCGCGGGGCCCGCGCGCCGCCGCGCCGGCCGGCGCCCCCGCGCCCGCGCGGGCCGGTGCCCCCGCGGCGGACGGCGCGCCCGCCGCCGCTCGGGCGTCGGCCCCCGCCGGGCCCGTGCGCCGCGGCGCGGGGACGGAGGGCGTGCTCCTGCGGTGCGTGGGCGTGCGCAAGGCGTTCCGCGGCGTGCAGGCCCTCGCGGGCGTGGACCTCGAGATCCACGCGGGCGAGATCCTGGGCCTCGTCGGCCCGAACGGCTCGGGCAAGTCCACGCTCGTCAACGTGATCAGCGGCTACTACCGGGTGGACGCCGGGCACATCCGTTACGGCGGCGTGGACCTGGCGCGCCTGGACGGCCACCGGATCGCGCGCCTGGGCGTGGCGCGCACCTACCAGATCCCGCGGCCGTTCGCGCGCCTGACCGTCCTCGACAACGTCGCGCTCGCCGCGATGTTCGGCCGCGCGCGGCTCGACCGGCGCGCGGCCGCGCAGGAGGCCTGCCGCTGGCTCGAGTTCGTCGGGCTGGCCGACCGGGCGGGCGCCCTGCCCGCCACGCTCAACCTCCACCAGCGGAAGTTCCTCGAGCTCGCCCGCGCCCTGGCCGCGCGCCCGCGGCTCGTGCTCCTCGACGAGGTCCTCTCCGGCCTCACGCCGGGCGAGACCGCCGAGGCGCTCGCGCTCGTGCGCGCGATCCGCGCGGGCGGGGCCACCGTGCTGTTCATCGAGCACAACATGCGCGCCGTGCTCGACGTCAGCGACCGCCTGGTGGTCCTGAACCACGGCCAGGTGATCGCCGCCGGCCGGCCGCGCGAGGTCGTGCGCCGGCCCGACGTCGTCGCCGCCTACCTCGGCCGCGCCCATGCGTGAGGACGGCCGGCCGCGCGCGGCGCCCGCCGGGCGGGGCGCGCTCCTCGAGGTCGAGGGGCTCGCGGTGGCCTACGGCGACGCGCCCGCCCTCTGGGACGTCTCGCTCGCGCTCGGGCCGGGCGAGCTCGTCGCCGTGGTCGGGCCGAACGGCGCGGGCAAGACGACGCTCGTCAACGCCATCGCGCGGCTGCTGCCGGCCCGGGGCGGACGGCTCCGCCTGGACGGCGAGGACGTCACCCGGGCCGCACCCCAGGAGATGTGCCGGCGCGGCGTGGCGCTCGTCCCCGAGGGCCGGCGGCTGTTCGCGTCCATGACCGTCGAGGAGAACCTCGAGCTCGGCTGCTACCGGGCGGCCGCGCGGGCCGGCCGCGCCGAGGCGCTCGCGCGCGTCTACGCGCTGTTCCCGATCCTGCGCGAGCGGCGGCGCCAGCTGGCCGGCGCGCTCTCGGGGGGCGAGCAGCAGATGCTCGCCCTCGGGCGGGCGCTCATGGCCCGTCCGCGGCTGCTGCTCGTCGACGAGCCCTCGCTGGGCCTGGCGCCCGCCGTCGTGGACCGGGTCTTCGAGGTGCTCCGCGAGGTCCACCGGTCGGGCGTCGCGGTCCTGCTGATCGAGCAGAACGTCGCCCGCGCGCTCGCGCTCGCCCAGCGCGCCTACGTGCTCGAGGGCGGGCGCGTGGTGGCCGCCGGGCCGCCGGAGGCGCTCCGCGCCCGCGGCGAGCTGCGCAGCGCGTATCTCGGCGAGGCGCTGGAGGAGGAAACGCCATGACCCCCCTGCGCGCCCTGCTCGTGACCGTGGCGGTGCTCGCGACCCCGGCCGGCCTCGCGGCGCAGGCGCCGCCGCCGCTCCGGGTGATCGTCTTCCCGGGCGGGTTCAACTGGCCGATCCGGGCGGCCCAGGCCCAGGGGTTCTTCGCCCGCGAGGGCGTCGACATCGCGATGACGGCGTTCGACAACGTCGTCGCCTCTCAGGAGGGGCAGGGCGAGGCGGAGGTGAACGTGCCGCCCGACCTCGTCGTCGTCATGGGCGGCGACCACGGCTTCCTGCGCCTGGTCGTCGTCCCCGAGGTGCGCAGCGACGCCGACCTCCGGGGCCGCGAGCTCGCCGTGGCCGCGCTCACCACCGGCTATGCCAGAAGATGCTCCAGGTCCACGGGCTCGGGCCCGGCGACTACCGGCTCGTGCGCGTGGGCGGCGTGCTCCAGCGCTGGGAAGCCCTCCGGGAGCGCCAGCAGGCGGGCACGCTCCTGATCACGCCGTTCGAGCTCCTGGCCGAGGCCGCCGGCTTCCGGCGCCTCGGCGACGCCGAGGCCGTGCTCGGCCGCTACCCGGGGTTGGTGGGCGCGACGCGCCGGAGCTGGGCGCGCGCCAACGCCGACCGGCTGGTGGGCTTCATCCGCGCCTACCGCGCCGGGCTCGCGTGGCTCTACGACCCCGCCCACCGCGCCGCGGCGCTCGCGCTGCTCCAGCAGCACGTGCGCGGGATGACGCCGGAGCTCGCCGCCCGGACCTCCGCGGTGCTGCTCGCGCCCACCGGGGGCTTCGACCGGCAGGCCGCCATCGACCTCGAGGGCGTGCGGACGGTCCTGCGCCTGCGCAGCGAGTACGGGCGCCCGCGCAAGGAGCTCACCGACCCCTGGCGCTCCATCGACCTCGGCTACTCCGAGCGCGCCGTGGGGGCGCGCTGAGCGACGATGTGCGGCATCCCCGGCGGGCCGACGGTCGCGGGCGCGCGCGGGCGCCCGGCGGGCGCGGCGGCCGCGGCGCCGGCCGACGTCGCGACGCCCGCGCCCGAGCCCGCGCGGCACGAGGTCGCCCTCGCCGCGGGGATGGTCGACGTCCACGTCCACACCTGGCCGGACACCTTCGACCGGACCGTGGACGCGATCGCGGCGGCCCGCACCGCGCGCGCGGCCGGCCTGCGGGCGATCGTGCTCAAGGGCGGCGCCTTCGAGACCGTGACGCGCGCGGCGGCGGCCAACGCGGCCGTCCCGGAGGTGCGCACGCTCGGCGGCGTGGTCTTCAACTGGCCGATGGGCGGCGTGAACCCCGCCGCCGTCCAGGCCATGGTGGACTTCCGCGGCGGCGGCGCCGAGCGCGTGGGCCGCGTCGTCTGGATGCCGAGCCTCGACGCCCGCAATCACTACCGGCGGTTCGGCATCCCGGGGCGCCCGGTGGACGTCTTCGACGGCGATCGGCTCGTGCCGGCCATGCACGAGGTGCTGGCGCTCTGCGCCCGGCACGACCTCGTGCTGGCCACCTCCCACCTGGCGCCGGCCGAGGCGCTGGCGCTGATCCGCGCGGCGCGCGCGGCGGGCGTCGAGCGCATCGTGTGCACCCACGCCGACTACGACCCGATCGCCATGACGATCGACGAGCAGCGGGAGGCCGCGCGCCTCGGCGCGTACATCGAGCACGCCTACATCGGCGTCTTCCTCGGGCCCGACTCGCCCGTGGCCCGCTTCCGGAGCTGGCGGGGCACGACCGTGGAGGCGATGGCGGCGGCGATCAAGGCGGTGGGCGCCGAGCGCTGCGTCCTGGCCAGCGACATGGGCGCCGCCGGCGTGGGCACGCCGGCCGAGGGGTTCGTCGCGTTCGTGCACGCGCTCCTGGCCTGCGGCGTCACCGAGGCGGAGCTCGACCGCATGGGGCGCGTGAACCCGGCGGCGCTGCTCGGGCTCTGAGGACGCGCCGGCGTCACGGGCCCGGGGCCTCGTCGACCAGCCCGACGTCGGCGGTGCCCTTCCGAGGCAGGCGATTGATCACGTCGCCCTGACCCCCTCGTGAGCCTTGCGAAGGGGCGACCCGAACGTCTCGGCGGCGAAGGTGACGAGGTCCTCGTCCGCGTAACACTCGAACGCGATGATCACGCGCGGGCGAACTCGTCCAGGTTGAAGAACACGCCGGAGCCGAGTTCGACGACGCGCGCGACCCCGGCGTCCTCGAGCCGTCGCGCCGCCGTGCGACCGTCCGGAGCTCGCGAGCAGACGAAGAGCGCGAGCTGGTGCGCGGGGGTCTTCTCGGCCAGCGCCGCGAAGAAGTACGGGTTGGGCGTGGTGAGGAAGCACTGGTTCGAGGCGTCGGCCGCGATCATCTCCCCGAGCCCCTTGGGGTCCGGAGGCTTCACGCTGTCCGACAGCAGGTCGAGGTTGTAGTCCACGATCTCCTCGGCGCGCACCTTCGACAACCTGAACGTCTTCTGCGTCGGGTCGAAGCGCAGCTTCCGGCCCAGCTCGGCGACCAGCTCCCGGAGGAAGTCGTAGACGCGCTGGTGGTGGCGGGCGATGTACAGCAGGTTCGCGCCGTACGGGACCGCGACGAGCGTCGTGCCGTGCGGCAGGTCGGTGCGGTACTGCCACGAGCCGGCGCCGGCGGACACGGAGTACCGGAGCCCGTCGAGCACACCGGCACCCTCGATCGGAGCCGAGCCCCAGGGGAGTTCGAACACCGTGCCCGGAGGCCGAAGCGCTCCGTGCAGGGCCCGCTCAGCTCCCGACACCCGCGCCGACAACATCAGGCGCCGTTCCCCGCCCGGCAGGGCCGCGGTCGAGCCACGACCTGGCGGGAGAAGAGGGGTTCGAAGCCGTCATCGGGGGCGAGGCGGAGGGCGACGTGGACTGGGGCACCCGACCCGAGGCACGGCCGCGGGGACAGGGCCTCGGGGATATTCGTCGTGCCGGTGTCGGGGGCGCCGATGAAGACGTTGACCCTGCGGCAGGCAAACCCCAGCGAGGCGACCGACTTGAAGCGCTCGGTCGCGAGGCGCTCGATCACCGGCCCGAGGATACGGGGCGCGGCCGCGCCGGCTCAGCGGGCGCGGCGGGCGGCGATGCGGGCGTCGGCGGCGGCCCAGCCCGCGTCGAAGGGCTGGCCGGGCTCGTCCAGATCGATGACGAGCGGCGCGTGGTCCGAGGGCGCGGGCTTGCCCTTGCGCGCCTCGCGGTCGATCTCGGCCCAGACCAGGCGCGCGGCGACGACGGGCGTGACGAGCAGGTGGTCGATGCGCATGCCGAAGTTCTTGTGGAAGTTCCCCGCCCGGTAGTCCCACCACGTGTAGCGCTCGGGCTCGGGATGGAGCTGTCGGTAGGCGTCCACGAGCCCCCACGCGCACAGGCGCTGGAACGCCTGGCGCTCGGGCTCGGAGACGTGCGTGCCGCCGTGACAGGCCGCGGGGTCCCACACGTCGCGGTCCTCGGGCGCGACGTTGAAGTCGCCGCCGAGGACCAGCGGCTGCGCGGGGTCGGCGGTCTCGGCGAGCCAGCGCGCGAGGCGGTCGAACCAGGCGAGCTTGGCCTTGTAGAAGGGCGAGCTCACGGCGCGCCCGTTGGGCGCGTAGAGGCTCACCACGCGCAGGCCGCCGCAGGTGGCGGCGAGCATGCGTGCCTCGTTGAGCGGCTCGTCGTCCGGGATCTCGGGCGTGGCCGGTGGCCGCAGCGGCTCGCCGAAGTTCGTGACCACGTCGGTCAGGCCGACCCGGCTCGCGATCGCCACGCCGTTCCAGCGGCCCTCGCCGTGGTGCGCGAGCTCGTAGCCGGCGGCGCGGAACGCCTCGACCGGGGCGTCGGCGTCGGCGAGCTTGGTCTCCTGCAGGAGGAGGATGTCGGGGCGCGCGCGCTCGATCCACCAGAGGACCTTGTCGAGCCGCGCCCGAAGGGAGTTGACGTTCCAGGTCGCGATCCGCATCGGCTGTCACGATACCGTGCGCGGGCCGGCCGATCCACCCGCCCCGGCCGGCGCCGCCCCGCCGGCGCGCTCAGCCCCCGGGAACACCCGCCCCGTCGGCGCGCTCAGCTCCCCAGGAACACCCGCCGGACGTCCGGCGAGCGCAGGAGCGCCTCGGCCCGGCCCGTCAGGGCCGTGCGGCCCGACTCGAGCACGTAGCCGCGGTGCGCGAGCCCCAGCGCGCGCTCGACGTTCTGCTCGATGAACAGCACGCTCACGCCCTCGCGGTTGACGGCGCGCAGCACCTCCACGATCTGGTCGACCACCTGCGGGGCCAGGCCGAGGAAGGGCTCGTCGACCATGAGCAAGCGGGGGCGCGCCATGAGGCCCCGGGCGATGGCCACCATCTGCTGCTCGCCCCCCGAGAGCGTGCGGGCCGGCTGGTCGGCGCGCTCGCGCAGGATCGGGAAGAGCGCGGCGAGCCGGGCGAACCGCTCGGCCCGGCCCGCGCGGGCCCGCGGGTGGTAGCCGCCGAGCCACACGTTCTGGCGCACGGTGAGGTGCGGGAACAGGCGGCGGCGCTCGAGCACGTGCGCGATGCCCTCGCCCACCACGCGGTGGGCGGGCCAGCCCGCGATGGAGCGGCCCGCGAAGCGGATGGTGCCGGCGCGGGGGCGGAGCAGGCCGGCCACCGTGTTCACGAGCGTGGACTTGCCGGCGCCGTTCGGGCCGAGGAGCGCGACGATCTCCCCCTCGCCGACCTCCAGGTGCGCGCCCCAGAGGACCTGGTAGTCCTCGAGCACGACCTCGAGGTCGCGGACCTCCAGGAGCGCGCTCACGTGCGCCACGCCGCGCCGAGGTAGGCGTCGATCACCCGCGCGTCGCGGACGATCGCCTCGGGCGGCCCGTCGGCGATGAGCTCGCCGAGCTGGAGCGCGAGGATCCGCTGGGCGAGCTCCATGATCACCCGCATGTTGTGCTCGATCACGACGAGCGTGAGCCCGCCGCGGTGGAGCTCGCGCACGAGCGCGACCAGGCCGGGGATGGCGCCGGGGTCCACGCCGCCCGTGACCTCGTCGAGCAGCAGCAGCCGCGGGCGCGTGGCCAGGGCGCGCGCGAGCTCCAGGCGCTTGCGCTGGCCCGTCGAGAGCGCGCGGGCGTAGGCGTCGGCCACCTCCGCGAGCCCGACGGCGGCCAGGGCCTCGCGCGCCGCGGCCCGGGCGGCCGCGACGTCGGCCGTGCGCTGCAGGGCGCCGACCATGACGTTCTCGAGGACGGTCATGCCCGCGAAGGGGCGCAGCTTCTGGAAGGTCCGGGCCACGCCGAGGCGGCTGATGCGGTCGGGCGGCAGGCGCGTGACGTCGCGGCCGTCCAGGCGCACGGTGCCGGCGTCGGGGCGGGTGAAGCCGGTGATCAGGTCGAAGAGCGTGGACTTGCCGGCGCCGTTCGGGCCGATGACGCCGACGAGCTCGCCGGGCCGCACCGCGAACGTGATGTCGCGGTTGGCCGTGACGCCGCCGAAGCGCTTGGTGAGCCCGCGGACCTCGAGCAGGCTCGCCCCGGACGTCGGGCCCGCGCTCACCGGCGACGGAGCCGCCGCGCGAGGCCCACGAGCCCCGCCGGCTGCAGGGCCGAGATCAGCATGATCAGCGCCCCGTAGACGACCAGGTCCACGGCCTTGCCGGTGCCGCCGAGGAGCACGCGGGTGAGCTCGGAGAGCGGCACCAGCACCGCCGCCCCCACCACCGGGCCCCAGAGGGTGCCGACGCCGCCCAGCACGGCCACGAGGCAGATCAGGATCGACAGCGACAGCGGCAGCACCGACTCCGGGTCGATGAAGAGCACGTACTGCGCGTAGACGGTCCCGCCGAGCGCGGTGAGCGCGGCGGAGACCGCGATCGCCCAGTGCTTTTCGCGGGCGATGGGCACGCCGAGGCTCGCCGCGGCCTCGGGGTCCTCGCGGATCGCGCGGAAGTAGTAGCCGCGCCGCGAGCGCTCGATCCACCGCGTGACGCCGAGCGCCAGGAGCAGCAGGCCGAGCGCCGCGTAGTAGTAGGCCGCGCGCGCCTCGTGGAACTGGAAGGCCCAGAGGCTGTCGGGCCGTCGGATCGGGACGAAGAGGCCGCGGGCGCCGCCCACCCACTCCCAGTTGATGACGAGCGTCTGCACGATCTCGCCCACGGCGATGGTCGCGATGGCGAAGTAGTGGCCGCGCAGCCGGAAGACGGGGTAGCCGATCAGCTGCGAGAGCGCCACGGCCGCCGCCGCGCCCGCGAGCATCCCGAGCCAGGGCGTGAGGTCGGCGAGTCGGAAGAGCACCGTGGAGGTGTAGGCGCCGGCGCCGAAGAACACCGCGTGGCCGAGCGAGATCTGACCGCAGTAGCCCCCGAGGATGTTCCACGCCGCCGCGAGCGCGCCGTAGAGGAACGTCATGGTGAGCACGTGCCGCGGGAAGGGCCCGGTGACGACGAGCGGCAGCGCGAGCAGAACCACCAGCGCCGCCGCGCCGAGCGCGCCCGCGGCACGGCCGCCGCCCCTCACGGTCGGGCGCCCCCCGGCGGGCGCCCGGCCGGGCCGCGGCCCGGGCGTCCGCGCGCCGGCGCCCTCAGAAGCGTCCGAAGAGCCCCTGCGGCCGCCAGAGGACGACGCCGAGGTAGAGGAGGAAGACGACGGCGTACTTCATCGCCGGGACCACCAGGAGCCCGGCGAGGGCCTCCACGAGCCCGACGAGCACGCCGGCCCCGAGCGTGGCGGGCACGTTACCGAAGCCGCCGAGGGCGACCGTGACGTAGGCGAGCAGGGCGAACGTGCCCCCCACGTCGGGGAACACGTAGAAGTACATGGCGAGCAGGCCCCCGGCCACGCCCACGCACGCGGCGCCGAGCATCCAGCCGAGGGTGAACATGCGCTCGGTGTCGATCCCCATCAGCGCCGCCGCCTGTCGGTCCTGGGCGGTGGCCTGGAGCGCGAGCCCCGTCTCGGTGCGCGCCAGGAACAGGGTGAGCAGCAGGAACGCCGCGAGGGCCGCCCCGCTGGCGGCGAGCTGGGGCAGGCCGAGGTAGACGCCGCCGACGGCCACGCGCCCGGCGAGCCACGGCTGCTGGACGGCGCGGAAGTCGACGCCGAAGAGCGCCTGCGCCGCGCTGCGCAGGAAGACGGCGAGCCCGAAGGTGGCGAAGATCTGGGCGAGCATCGGGCCGCCCAGCACCCGGCGGATCAACCCTCGGTAGGTCGCGGCGCCCAGCAGCGCGAGCGCGCCGACCACCCCGGGCAGCGAGACCACCGGGTCGAGCCCGGCGAGCGCCCAGGCGAAGAAGGCCAGGTACATGGCGACCATCAGGAACTCGCCGTGGGCGAAGTTGACGATCTCCATGAGGCCGAAGATCAGCGAGAGCCCGGCGGCGACGAGGGCGTAGACGAACCCCGTCAGCACGCCCCCGATCGCCGCCTGCAGCAGGACCTCGGCGCTTATTTGCGGTCCTTCCACGCCGGGATCGGGTAGATCACCTCACGCGTCGCGACCTCGAAGGGGTAGACGGTCCAGTACTTGCCGCCCTGGAACTGGAGGATGATCCCCCGCACGCCCGTGTTCTGGCCGGTCTCGTCGAAGCGGATGTAGTCCCAGGTCATGATGAGCTGGTCGCCCGGGATGTTCGTGGCCACGAGCGCCCGGCGCACGGCCTCGGGCTCGGTCGTCCCGGCCCGGTTGAAGGCGTCGAGCAGCGTGATCATGCCCGTGAAGGCCCGGGCCGGGAAGTCGTAGAGCTCCTTGCCGGCGCGCTTGGCGTAGATCGCGTTGAGGGCGCGCGCCACCGGGCGCTTGTCGATCAGGTCGGTCGAGAACGGCGCCCGCGTCATGATCCCCTCGGCGTCCTTGCCGACGGCGTTCAGGAAGTCGGGCGAGATGTGTCCGGCGTCCTGCGCCATGACCATACGCGGGTTGTAGTCGAGCTCCTTCATGGTGCGGGTGAAGAGGATCGCGTCGGTCTGGTAGGAGGTCGGCATCCACACGTCGGGGTTCGCGGCCTTGAGGCGCTGGACCTCCGAGACGAGCGAGGTCGCGCGCGCCCGGTACTGGATGTCGACGACCACCTCGTAGCCGTACTTCTTGGCGAGCTCCTTCTGGATGCGGCCCGAGTCCGTCCCGAAGAGCGTGTCCTCGTACGTCAGCCCGAGCGTGCGGAGCTTCACCCCGCGCTTCTTCTCGAAGTCGCGGAAGAAGTCGAACATGACCTGCGTGAAGTGCCCGTCGTGCGGCGAGGTCCGGAAGAACCAGCGAAAGCCCCGCTGGGTGAGGCCGGGCGAGGACGACTCCGGGTTCAGGTACGGGATCCCGTAACGCTCGGCGACCTGGCTCGTGGTGGCCGTGACCGCGGAGTGCCAGGCGCCGACGAGCGCGTGCACCTTCTCCTGGGTGATGAGCCGCTCGGCCTCGGCCTGGCCGACGTCGGGCTTGCCCTGGTGGTCGGCGAAGACCAGGCGCACGCGGCCGCCCTTGAGGCCGGGCATGCCCTTGAGCCGCTGGTAGAGCGGGAAGGGCAGCTCGAGCGTGCCGTTGACGATCTCGGCGGCGATCTCGAAGACCGGCTTGTTGTCGACGCCGGCCTGCGCCGCCGGGCCGGACATCGGGTAGATGACACCGATGACGAGCTCCCGCGGCTGAGCGGCCGCCGGCCCCGCGGCGAGCACCCCGCCGACGAGGAGCAGCATGGTGGCGAGCGCGACCCTGCGGTTCATCGTGAGTCCCCCCTTCGTGGGCGGCATGCTAGCACCAACCGTGAGGCCCGTCACGGCGCGGCGGCGCGCGGCCGGCGGGGCGCCGCGGGCCCGGGTTGCGCGAGCGGGCGCGCGACGCGAAGATCGGTCCAGGGCGACACGCGGGCGGTGCGGGTCACCGCACGGCCCTCCGGGTCGAGCGGGAGCGGGGACGTGGTCGGCCTGCGCGGGGATCGGAGCCGGCGCTTCGAAGCGGTGGCGCTGCCCCACCTCGACGCCCTCTACCGGACGGCGCTCCGGCTCACGCGGAACCGGGCCGAGGCGGAGGTCGTCGTCCACGAGACCTACCGGGAGGCCGCCCGCGAGTTCCGCCGCCTGACGCCCGGCACGAGCGCGCGGGCCTGGCTCGTCGGGCTCCTGCGGCGGGTGGTCCTGAGCCGCCTCCGCGGCGCCGAGCGCGAGGCCTTCGCGCGCGAGCCCGCGCTCGCCCCCGAGGCGCTCGAGCCGCCGGAGACGGAGCCCGCGACGAACCCCGAGGACGAGTTCTTCCGGACGGTGCTCCACGGCGACATCGAGCGCGCGCTCGGCGCGCTCCCGCCGGCCTTCCGCGAGGTGGTGATCCTGGCCGATCTCGAAGGCTTCCGCTACCGCGAGATCGCCACCGCCCTCGGCTGCCCGCTCGCCACGGTGGCCGCCCGCCTGGCGCGCGGCCGCGCGCTCCTCCGGCGGGCCCTGCGGGCGTACGCGGGCGAGCACGGCTCCCTCCGGGACGAGCCGTGACCTGCGCCGAGTTCCTGGCCCGTCTCGACGCCTTCGTCGACGACGAGCTGGACGTGGCCGACACGCTCGCGGCCGACGTGCACGCGGCCACCTGCCGCGGCTGCCAGGCGCGCGTGGGCGAGGCCCGGCGCCTGCGCGAGCTGCTCCGGCGCCAGCCCCAGGAGCGCGCGCCCGAGGAGCTCCGGGCGCGGATCCTGGCGGCCGTGCGGGCCGAGCGGCGCCGCGCGGCGCGCCGGCAGTGGGCGCTCGGGGCGGGCGTCGCCGCCGTCGTGCTGATGGCGCTCGGCGGCGCGCTCGCGCTGCGGGCCGCGCTCGCGCCCGCCTCCCTGGTCGCGCGCCTCGTCGACACTCACCGCGCCTACGCGACGCTGGCCGCGCCCGCGGAGTTCGCCGCGTCGCGCCCCGCCGAGGTCGAGGCGTGGTTCCGCCGGCGTCTGGGGCTCGCCGTCCCGGTGGCCGACCTCGCGGGGGCCGGCCTCCGGCTGCTGGGCGGTCGCGTCGTGGCGGTCGGCGACCGGCAGGCCGCCGCCGTCCTCTACGCGAAGGGCGACGTGCTGCTCTCCGTGGTGATGGTCCCCGCCGCGGGCGGGGTGCCCGCGCCAGCCGGCCGGCGGGTCACCGACCGGGGCCGCGAGTACTGGACGGACGAGCGGCAGGGGGTGCGGACGGTGGTCTGGGCCGACGTGGCCGGCCGGCACCCGGCGGTCGTCGCCCTCGTCTCGACGCTCGCCTGGGACGCGCTGTTCGAATGCGCCGACCGCCTCCGCACCCCGCGCGCCTCGCCCGGGGCCTGAGGCGCCGTCGCCGCGCGCGGCGGCCCCGCGCGGGCGCTACTCGATCTCGAAGACGAGCTGGGCGTGCGCCTCGCGGAGCGCCTTCTCGACCGCCTCGGGGGTCTCGCCCCGCGCGAACACGAACCCGAGGTACTGCCAGCCTTCGGGGAGCGGGACGAGCTCCTGGCCGAGGTGGGCGGTGATGGCCACCTCCTCGACGCCCTCGACCTGCGCGGCCCGCTCGCGCCCGTGCACGGCGCGCAGCCGGCCCGCGCGGGGGATCGGCAGCATCATCACGCCGGCCGCCCGCCGCTCGCGCTCGAAGGTCGGGATCGGCCAGCCGAGCGCGTGCCGGAGGATCAGCTCCTCGAGCGACATCCCTGTGCCGAAGCGCAGCGTGCGCGAGCAGAGCCCGCCGATCGAACGCGCGGCGACCTCGATCACCCAGGGCCCGGCGTCGTTGACCCGGAGCTCGGCGTGCACGGGCCCCTCGGTCAGGCCGAGCGCCGCGCACGCCGCGGCGGTGGTCGCGCGGATCCCCGCCTGGACGGCCTCGGGCAGCCGCGACGGCGTGACGTAGATCGTCTCCTCGAAGACCGGGCCCTCGAGCGGGTCGGGCTTGTCGAAGAGCGCGAGGACCTGGAGCGTGCCGCCGGTCAGCAGGCCCTCGAGCGCGACCTCGACGCCGGGCACGTAGCGCTCGACCAGGAGGAAGCGCGCGGCGTCGCCCGTGACCGGCACGTCGTCGCGCGCCAGCAAGGCGCGGATCCGGCGGAAGGCGGCGATGAACTGCTCGGGGGTGTCGGCGCGGATCACGCCGCGGCTCGCCGCGAGCGCCAGCGGCTTGAGCACGCACGGGTAGGCGGCCTCGCGCGCGGCCGCCGCAGGGTCGGCCTCAAGGGGCAGGCGGCGGAAGGCCGGTACCGGCACGCCCGCGGCCGCGAGCGCCCGGCGCATGGCGAACTTGTCGCGGGCCGCCGCGGCCGCCTGCGGGGCGTTCGCCCGCAGGCCGAGGCGCCGGGCGATGGCGGCGGCCGCGGTCGCCGTGAGGTCGTCGACGCCCACCACGGCGTCGAGCGGCCGCGTCCGGCTCCAGGCCGCCACGCGCGCCGCCGCCCCCTCGGGGTCGTTGAAGTCCAGGGTGAGCAGCGAGTCGGGGCTCAGCGCCTCGAGCGTGCTGGGCTGCTCGGAGGCGCAGACGAGCTCGACGCCGAGCGCGCGGGCGGCGTCGACGAAGGCCTGCGTGCGGTAGGTGGTCGTGGGGAGCAGGAGCAGGACGCGCGCCATCTCAGCACGTCCGGCTCGGCGCGCCGGGCGGGCTCACGCACCCGGCCCGGGGCGGGCGTCGGGGCGGCTCGCGCGCGCCGGGCTCAGAACTTGCCCGGGGCGTAGTAGGGGTTGGTGCCGGCCGCGTGGTCGGTGGTGTCCAGGACCTCCTCGATCTCGGGCACCTCTTCCTTCAGCAGCCGCTCGATGCCCGCCTTGAGCGTGATGTCGGCGGCGCCGCAGCCCTGGCAGCCGCCGCCCATCTGGAGGTAGACGCGGTTGTCCTGCACGTCGATCAACTCGACCCAGCCGCCGTGGGCGGCGATGGCCGGGTTGATCATGGTGTCGATCACGTCCTGGACTCGCGCGCGGATGTCGCCGGCCTTGCTCTCGTCGCTCATAGGGTCACCTCTCGGGGCGTATGCTACCGCGGTTTCCGGAGATGGGCCAACGGGCCTGCCCGGCGGCCCCCTGCGGCCCGGTGCGCGCGACCGCTGCGGGGCGCGCTCACGGGCCGACGCGCTCGACGAGGGCCACCTGGCCCTCGGTGGGCTCCGCTCAGCAGAACCAGGGCTCGGTGAGGCGCGGCGGCCGGGGCCGGTCCGGGGCGAGCGCGGGGCCGGGCCGGGGCGCCACGCCCGCGGTGGCGTCGGCCAGGGCCCGGATGCGCCCGAAGGTCACCGCCGGGTCCTCCTGGCGGCGCGCCGCGTCCTCGACGAGCGCGGCGACCGCGGCCTGGAGCGCGTCCATCCGCGGGTCCGGATGGGTCCACGTCCAGGAGAAGGCGCGCTCGACGAGCGTGCCGAGGTAGGGGCGCATGGCCGGGCTGTCGAGCAGGAGCGAGCCCGGGGGCACGAGCAGCCGGATCGCGTACTGCACCGGGTCGACGTGGTCCACGAGCCCCTCGGCCTCGATGAAGTCGAGGAGCTCCCGGTAGTCGTCGAGCGTCGACCAGGGCGTGAAGGGCACCCACGTGGGTCGGGGCGCGATGCCGGCGGCCCGGAGGGCGTCGAGGACCGCCACCAGGTCCGCGCGCGTGTGGCCCTTGCCGAGGTGGGCGAGCACGGTGTCGCTCAGCGACTCGGCCGCGGTGACGACGAAGAGGCACCCGAGGGCCGCGAACTCCGGCAGCAGCCGCCGGTGGCGGAGCAGGTGCTCGACCTTGGCGGTGAAGTCGAACGTGACGTCGGGGAACTCGGCGTGCAGCGCGCGCGCCACCTCGAGCGCATGTCGCGGGCCGTTCAGGAAGTCCGGGTCGCCGAACGTGATGTGCGCGGCGCCGGCGGCGACGAGCTGGCGGATATCCGCGAGCACGACCTCGCGGGGGACGACGAAGAAGCGCCCGCCGTACACGGGCGGGATCGGGCAGTGCCGGCAACGGTGCTTGCAGCCGCGGCTGGCCTCCACGTACCCCGCCATGCGCCGCTCGCCTCGCCACTCGAGGTGCGCGTAGCGGCGGAGGCCCGGCAGGGCCGCGCGGCGGGGCACGGGGAAGTCGAGCCGGGCGAGGTGCGGCGCGCCGCGCCGGGCGGCGCGCGTCGGCTCCGGGGGGTCGGTCCGCGATGCCGGAGGCTCGCCGCGCGGCGCCGCCGCGCGGGGGCCCTCGCCGGACGCCTCCAGCGACGCCACGAGCTCCACCAGCGCGTCTTCGACCTCGCCGCCCAGCACCGAGTCGGCCACGTGCCCGAGCAACCACTCGGCGTTGAGCGTGGCGTAGAGGCCGTAGAAGCAGAGGTGGGCGCGGGGGTTCAGACGCCGCACGCGCTCGGCGACGGCGACGCCCAGCCGCAGGGCCGTGTGCATCGGCACCGAGATCGCGACGAGCCGGGCGCGGCGCACCGCCTCGGCGTCCAGGGGCTCGACGGACACGTCGCACACGGCGGGCGCGTAGCCGCGCCGCGCGAGGAACGCGGCCGGCCAGGCGACCGCCAGCGGCTGGTGGCCCAGCTCGTAGCACGCGACGAGGAGGATCGCGCCGGGCTCGCGCACAGGAGGTCGAGTGTACCAGCCCCGCCGGCCCGCACCAGCGCCGCGCGGGGCGGGCGTGCTATCGTGACGGAGCAGCCGTCACGACGAGGAGGGCGTGATGACCGTCAAGATCACCTGCCGCCCGAACGGCCCGTACATCGTCGAAGGCGAGGTCGAGCTCTACGACCCCACGGGCGCCCGCGTGGACACCAGCGGGCGCCCGCGCCTGGCGCTCTGCCGGTGCGGCGGGTCGACCACGAAGCCGTTCTGCGACGGGACCCACTCCCGCATCGGGTTCCAGGCGGCCGAGGCCGCCGTCGCCCAGCAGACGAAGAAGGCGTAGCCGCGGTCGGGGCGGCCGCCGCCCCGGGCCCGGCCCGGCGCGGCGCGCCGCCCCGACGCGCGTCAGCCGTCCGCCTCGCCTACCAGCGGCCGCGGCCGGCGCCGCGGCGGCCGCCCGCGCGGCTGGCCTCGAGCGCGCGCGCCCGCTCGACCTGCAGGCGCCGTCCCTCGAGCAGGTGCCCGTTGAAGCGGGCGATCGCCTGCTCGGCGTCCTCGGCCGTGGCCATCTCGACGAAGCCGAAGCCCCGCGAGCGGCCCGTGTCGCGGTCGGTCACCACCGTGGCCGACGCGACGGCGCCGACCTCGGCGAAGAGGGCCCCGAGCGTCTCGCTCGAGGTGGAGTAGGGGAGGCCTCCGACGAACAACTTGTGCGCCATGGGCGCGTCTCCTTGCGATCTTCCGCTCTCTGGATGACACGCCCCGAACGCGGAAGAGCACGGGAGACGCGGCCTCGTCGGAGGGACGACTCGCGATTGAGTCGACGACCGGGCGAGACACCGCAAGTCTAACACGGCGTCGGGAGCCGTGCTAGTATCACGGCGCCGAGCCGGACCACGGCTGCAACCTGGCAGTACCGCCTGAGCGAGGAGACCCGACCATGCGCCATCTCACGCGTCGCCAGTTCCTCGCCGGCTCGACCGCCGCCGCCCTGGCGGCGGGCGCGCCGGCCGTGCACGCGCAGAAGCGCGGGGGCACGCTCCGGTTCGTCCCCCACGCGGACCTCAAGGTCCTGGATCCGATCTGGACCACGGCGTACATCACGCGCAACCACAGCTACATGATCTACGACACCCTGTTCGGCACCGACGCCAACCTCCAGGTGAAGCCGCAGATGGTCGAGAAGTGGTCCCAGTCGGGCCTCCGGTGGACCTTCACCCTGCGCGACGGGCTCAAGTTCCACGACGGCAAGCCGGTGACCGCCGAGGACGCGGTGGAGTCGATCAAGCGGTGGGCCAAGCGCGACCCGATGGGCAAGCTCCTCGCCGCCCATACGGCGAAGCTCGCGCCCGTGGACCGCAAGACCTTCACGCTCGAGCTCGCCCAGCCCTTCGGGCCGGTGCTCGAGGCCCTCGGCAAGCCGTCGAGCAACGTGCCGTTCATCATGCCCGCGCGGATCGCGGCCACGCCCGACACCGAGCAGATCAAGGAGGTCGTGGGCAGCGGCCCCTTCCGCTTCGTCAAGGACGAGTGGCAGCCCGGCAACCAGGTCGTCTACGTGCGCAACCCCGACTACGTGCCCCGGTCGGACGCGCCGAGCGGCTCCGCGGGCGGCAAGCACGTCTACCTGGACCGGGTGATCTGGCGCTACATCCCCGACCCGGCCACGGCCGCGGCGGCGCTCGAGGCGGGCGAGGTGGACTGGTACGAGAACCCGCCGGTGGACTTCGCGCCGCGCTTCGAGGGCAACCCGGCGCTCACGCTCTTCATCCAGGACCCGCGCGGCACCCAGGGGTGGGTGCGCCCGAACCACCTCCACCCGCCCTTCAACAACAAGAAGGCGCGCCAGGCCCTGCTCTGGATGGTCGACCAGCAGAAGTACCTGCAGGCGGCCATCGGCGTGCCGAAGTACTACCGCACGTGCTACTCGGTCTACCCCTGCGGCACGCCGCTCGCGACCGAGGCCGGCGCCGAGCCGCTCAAGAAGCCGGACCTGGCCCGCGCGCGCCAGCTCCTGAAGGAGTCGGGCTACGACGGGCGGCCGGTGGTCGTGCTCGACCCGAGCGACATCCCGCTCACGCACGGCGCCGCGCTGATCACGCGCGAGCTGATGATCCAGGTGGGGTTCAACGTCGACCTGCAGTCCATGGACTGGTCCACGGTGGTCGCCCGCCGCGCCAAGAAGGACCCGCCGGACAAGGGCGGCTGGAACCTGCTCTTCACCTGGTGGATCGCCGCCGACGTGATGAACCCGGCGGTCCACGCGGGCATCTCCGGGGCGGGCGCCGCGGCGTGGTTCGGCTGGCCGGAGAACGGCCGCATCGAGGAGCTCAAGCTCCAGTGGGTGCGCGCCACCGACCCCGCGCGCCAGAAGCAGCTCGCCGAGGAGATCCAGAAGATCGCCCTGGACGAGGTGCTCTACGTGCCGTTCGGCCAGTGGGCCCTGCCCACGGTGTACCGCAAGAACGTCCAGGGGGTGCTGCAGTTCCCGGCCCCGCTCTTCTGGAACGTCCAGGTATGAGCGCCCGCTAGGCCGGGATGCTGCCCGAGATCCTCCGCCGCCTGGTGGCCACCATCCCCGTCCTGGGGGTGGTGGCCATCGCGGTCTTCGCCCTCCTGCACATCACCCCCGGCGACCCGGCGGTGATCATCGCGGGCGACTACGCGACGAGCGAGGACATCGCCCGCATCCGCGCGCGCCTGGGCCTCGACCAGCCCTTCCTCACCCAGGTCGGCCTCTGGCTCCGGCGCGTCGTCACGGGCGACCTCGGGGTGTCGATCTTCTCGGGGCTGCCGGTGCTGACGCTGATCAAGCAGCGGGCCGAGACGACCGTGGCCCTCACCGTGCTGGCGATGCTGCTGGCGGTGGGCCTCGGCGTGCCGCTCGGCGTGCTCGCCGCCTGGCGCCGCGGCTCCTGGGTCGACCGCCTGGTCATGATGATGGCCGTCTCCGGGTTCTCCATGCCGGTGTTCTGGCTGGGCTTCCTGCTCGTCTACGTGTTCGCGATCTGGCTGGGCTGGCTGCCCGTGCAGGGCTACGTGCCGCTCGCGCAGGGGCTCGGGCCGTTCCTCGCCCACCTCACGCTGCCGGCGGTCACCCTCTCGGTCGTCTACATGGCGCTGATCGCGCGCATGACGCGGGCGAGCATGCTCGGCGTGCTGGCCGAGGACTACATCCGCACGGCGTTCGCCAAGGGGCTCGCGCCGCGCCGCGTGCTCCTGCGCCACGCGCTCAAGAACGCCTCGCTCCCGGTCGTGACGATCGTCGGCATCGGCTTCGCGCTGCTCATCGGCGGCGCCGTCGTCACCGAGAGCGTCTTCGCCCTGCCGGGGCTCGGCCGGCTCACCGTGGACGCGATCATCCGCCGCGACTACCCGGTCATCCAGGGCGTGATCCTCGTCGTCTCGTGCGTCTACGTGCTCGTCAACCTGATCGTCGATCTGCTCTATGTGGTCCTGGACCCGCGCATCCGGTACTGAGCCCGCGGCCCGGCGCGCACCGGCGGGGCCGCGGCCCGGCGGGCGCTAGCCCGTGGCCGTCGCGCGCCCGGCGCCCGCGACCGCGCTCGAGCTCGCCCCCGCGGCGCCGCGCGCGGGCGTGCTCGCCCGCACGCGCCGCGCGGTCCGGCGGCACCCGACGCTCGTGGGCGGCCTGGCCACGCTCCTCCTCGTGGTCCTGGCCGGCGCGCTGGCCCCGCTCTGGTGGACCGGCGACCCGCTCGAGATGCGGCCGGCGGAGCGCCTGCGGCCGCCCTCGGCCACGCACTGGTTCGGCTCCGACCAGTTCGGCCGCGACATCTACACGCGCACGCTCTACGGCGCGCGGATCTCGCTCACCGTGGGCACGGCGGTGGCGCTGGCGAGCCTGGTGATCGGCACCGCGCTCGGCCTCGTCATCGGCTTCTTCCGACGGCTGGACCTGATCGTCATGCGGGTGATGGACGGCCTCATGGCGATCCCGGCCATCCTGCTGGCGCTGGCCCTCATGGCGCTCATGAAGGCGAGCGTCCGCAACGTCATCATCGCCCTCGTGATCCCCGAGATCCCGCGCGTGATCCGGCTCGTCCGCGCGTCGGTGCTCTCGTTGCGCGAGCACCTGATGGTCGAGGGCGCGCGCGCCCTCGGGGTCGGCACGCCGCGGATCCTGGTGCGGTACATCCTGCCGGCGCTCGTGGCGCCGCTGATCGTGCAGGGGACGTACATCTGCGCGTCGGCGATCCTCTTCGAGGCGTACCTGTCGTTCCTCGGCGCGGGCACGCCGCCGCACATCCCGTCGTGGGGCAACATCATGGCCGAGGGGCGCGCCTACGTGCAGCTCGCGTTCTGGATCATCCTCTTCCCCGGCCTGTTCCTGGCCGCCACGGTGCTGGCCGTCAACCTGGTGGGCGATGGGCTCCGCGACCTGCTCGACGTGCGCTGAGGGGCGCGCGCCGGCGATCGGCCTTGCCCCCACGCGGGCCCTCGCGTAGAGTCAGGCGACCGTGGCGCCGGGCCGCCCGCTCGAGATCCTCGTCGTCGAAGACAGCGACGACGCGCGCGACACGCTCCGACTCCTGCTGGAGCTCGAGGGGCACCGCGTCCGCGTGGCCGCCACGGGCGCGCAGGCGGTCGAGCTCGCGGCCGCGGCGCCGCTCGACGTCGCCTTCGTCGACATCGGCCTGCCCGACGTGGACGGCTACGAGGTCGCGCGGCAGATCCGCGCCAAGCGCGGCGACCGCGTCCGCCTGGTCGCCCTCACCGGGTTCGGCGAGCCCGAGGATCGGCGGCGCGCGAGCGAGGCGGGCTTCGACGCCCACCTCGTGAAGCCGGTCGACCCGGACACCGTCCTCCGCGCCCTCCCCGCCCGGGGCTGAGTCGCCGGCCCGACCGTCGCGGGCCCGGGCCGGGGCGACCCGGCGCGCCGGGCCCGGGCGCGACCGACGTCGACCCCGTGCGCCTCGGGCCGCGCGCAGCCCGGACCGCCGCGCGGGCGCCGCCGCGGCGCTCAGGCGAGGCGCAGGAACCGGGCGGCGGTTCCGCCCTCGACGGCGGCCCGCGCAGCCGGGTCGAGGCCGGCGGCGGCCACGGCCCCCACGGGATCGGGCTCCCCCATGTCGAAGGGATAGTCGCTGCCCAGCATCACGCGGTCGGCGCCGAGCTCCTCGACGAGGAAGCGCAGGTTGCGCGGGGCGAGCGTGAGCGAGTCGACGTAGAGGCGCCGGGCGTAGGTCCTGGGCGGGTGCGGGATCGCCGCCGGCCCCTCGGGGCGCACGCGCCAGCCGTGGTCCAGGCGCGCCAGCACGAACGGGAAGGCGCCGCCGCCGTGCGCGAAGGCGATGCGCAGGTCCGGCAGCCGCTCGAGCACGCCGCCGAAGATGAGCTTGGCGATCGCCACCGCGGTCTCCAGGGGGTTGCCGAGGATGAGGGGGAAGTAGTAGCGCGTGAGGCGCTCCTGACCGACCAGCGGCGTGGCCGGGTGCACGAAGACGGCCATGTCGAGGTCGCGGCACGCCTCGAAGAAGGCGAAGAGCGCGGGGTCGTCGAAGTCGCGTCCGGCCGGGCAGGTGCCGATCTCGACGGCGCGGAGCCCGAGGCGCTCGCGCGCGTGACGCAGCTCGTCGACGGCCAGAGCCGGGTCCTGCAGCGGCACCGTGGCCATCCCGACGAAGCGCGTGGGATAGCGCGCGGCGAGCCCGGCCACGTGCTCGTTCTGCATCCGGGCGAAGGCCTGCCCGGCCTTGGGCTCGGCCCAGTAGCAGAACATCACCGGGGGCGGCGAGAGCACCTGGCGGTCGATGCCCAGGCGATCCATGTCCTCGAGCCGCCGCTCGGCGCTCCAGGCCTGGTCGGTGAGCTCGCGGAAGACGGTGTCGCCGGTCATCAGCGTCGCCCGGCACGCGTCGCGCGGCACCAGGCGCGGCCACCGCCCGCCGCCCCAGCGGGCGGCGAAGTCCTCCCACCGGGGCGGCACCACGTGGGTGTGGAGGTCGATCCGCACGGGCTACTTCTCCACGCGGCCGATCCGCTTGATGACCGCCGCGATCGCCCGCGCGTCGCGCTCCCAGAACCGCTTGAACTCCTCGGCGTCGAGGTAGGCGACCTCGGTCTGCACCTTGTCCATGGCGTCACGGAACTCGGGGTCGTGCACGGCCTGCCGCACCGCGTCCTGGATCGTCTTGAGGACGGGCGCGGGCACGCCCCGCGGGGCGAAGAGGCCGACCCAGAAGTAGTACTCGATGTCGTAGCCGAGCTCCTTGAGGGTCGGCACCTCGGGGAAGCGCGGGTGCCGCGTGCCGCCCAGCGTGGCGAGGGCGCGCACCTTGCCCGCCTTGATGTGCGGCGCGGCCACGCCCGTGGGCGAGACCCACATCTGGGCGTGGTTGCCGAGCACGGCGGTCATGGCGGGCCCGCCGCCCGTCGTGGGCAGGTGCTTCATCTGGAGGTTGCCGGCCGCCTGGAGGAACCAGGCCATCGGCACGTGCGAGGCGCCGTAGAGGCCCGACGAGGAGAACGTGTACTCGCCCGGGCGCTTGCGCAGGTCGGCGACGAGCTCCGCCACGCTCTTCCACGGCGTCTGGGCGTTGACGACCAGGATCGGGATGTCGTTGGTGAGCCTGGCGATCGGCACGAACTGGTCGAGCGTGTAGGCGGGCGGGCGGCCGAAGAGCTCGTCCACGGGCGGGCCGTTCGAGATGCTCACGAGGTCCACCATCAGCGTGTAGCCGTCGGGCTTGGACACGGCGACGGCCTGCCGCCCCACGGTGCCCGCCGCCCCGGGCTTGTTGACGACGAGCACCGGGTTCTTGAGGATGCGCTCGAGCACGCTGGCCAGCGGGCGCGCGGTGATGTCGGTCACGCCCCCCGGCGGGAACGGCGCGACGAGCGAGATGGGCCGGCTCGGGTAGGGCTCCTGGGCCTCGACCGCGGGCGGCCGGGCCAGCCCCGCGAGCGCGAGGGTCAGGCCGACGACGAGAGCGAGCGCGCGCTTCATGGCGACCTCCTGTTCAGCGAGCGTGCATGACGCCGGTTCAGGGACGATCACGACCACCGAGGGGTGCGACGATGACGACCACGCCCGAAGGGCGCGACCCGACGGTCCGGACGCGCGAGATCGTGTTCGAGGCCGACGTCCAGGCGGTGACGCCGTTCCTCAAGCTCGCCACGGTGAGCCGCGACGGGACGGGCCACATGACGTTCGTGAGCGACGAGGGGCCGAACCTCGGCGGCCTCGGCTCGGCGCCGACGCCGCTCATGTACTTCAGCGCCGCGCTGGCGTTCTGACTGATGACCCAGGTGGCCCGGTACGGGCACATGTTGAAGGTCACCGTCCGCGGGCTCCGGATGCGCGTCACCGCGCGCTACCGCCTCGAGGGCTCGGTGCTCCAGGACTCGGTGACGGCCCGGATGCTCGGCGCCGAGAGCACGCTCGAGATCGACTCGCCCGACCCGCCGGCGCTGGTCGCCCGCGTGGTCCGCAACGCCGAGCGCGGCTGCTTCGTGATGCAGGCGTTGCTCCACCCGGTGCCGGTCACCGGGCGGACCCGCCTCAACGGCGCGCCGCTCGAGGTCTGAGGCACGGACGACACCATACCACGGTGCCGGGACGCGGCCGGCCGGGGCCGGGGCGTCACCGGTCCGACGCCCCGGCGCCGCCCCGCGCGTCGGCCGGCGCAGCGTCGGGCCGCCCCGCGCGCGTCACGCCGAGGGCGTCGAGCGCGGCGACGAGCCGCGTGAGGTGGGCGCGCTCGGTGTGGAGGTGGACGGAAACCCGCAGCAGCCGCCCGGGCGAGGCGGGCCAGGCGAGCACGGGCACCTCGATGCCGTACCGGTCCAGGAGCGCGACCTGCAGCGGGTCGCGCGCCGGGGGCGGCGGGGCGGGCGCCGGCGGCAGCGGGAACGCGACCAGCGTCCCGACCATCTCCTCCGGGCAGGGCGGCGGCACGCCTAGGGCCTCGGCGAGCAGCCGCCGCGCCTCGAGCGCGAGGGCGCGGTTGCGCGCCATGAGCGCGGGCCAGCCGCCCGGCAGCGCCGCGCCGAGCACGCGCAGCGCCTCGGGCACCGCGAGGTAGGGCGTCGGGTCGTGCGTGCCGGTCCAGTCGAACTCGAGGTGCAGGCGCGGCCGGTCGCGGCGCGGCGTGGCGAGCCCGTGGCTCAGCGCGAGCGGGTGGAGGTCGGCGTGCCGGTCGCGCCGCACGTGGACGAAGGCGGCGCCCTTGGGCGCGCAGAGCCACTTGTGGCAGTTGCCGACGTAGTACGCGGCGCCGAGGCGCCCCAGGGCGAGCGACACCATGCCGGGCGCGTGCGCCCCGTCCACCAGCGCGTCGACGCCCCGCGCGGCGAGCGCCTGCACGAGGCGGCCGACGGGCAGGACGAGCCCCGTCGGGCTCGTCACGTGGTCGATCAGGGCGAGACGCGTGCGCGGCGTGACGGCGTCCAGGACGGCGTCGACGACCTCGTCCGCGCTCGTCAGCGGAAACGGCAGGCGGGCGACCACCACCCGCGCCCCCGCGCGCGCCGCGACGAACTCGGCCGCGGCGCGGCACGCCGCGTAGGCGTGGTCGGTGACGAGCAGCTCGTCGCCCGGCGCGAGGGCGAGCCCGCGGAGCACGGTGCTCACGCCGGTCGTGGTGTTCGGCACGAACACCAGGTCGGCCGGGTCGGCGCCCACGAACGCCGCGAGCGCGGCGCGCGCGGCGTCGAGCCGTGCCTCGAGCTCGCGCGCGAGGAAGCGCACCGGCTGGCGTTCGAGCTCCTCGCGCAGCCGCTGCTGCGCCTCGAGGACGGGCCGGGGGCAGGCGCCGAACGCCCCGTGGTTGAGGAAGACCACGGATGGGTCGAGCAGCCACATCGCGGGGGCGACCCTACGCGGCGCCGCCGCGCCTGTCAAACCCGCGCGGCGCCCTCACGCCCGTGCGCGGGCGTCGCGCGCGGAGGGGGCCGCGCTCAGGGGTTCTGGACGGTGACGGTCACGGCCACCGACCCCGTGCGGCCGCTCGCGTCGCGCACGGTGGCCGTGAGGGTCTGGGGCCCGCTGGGGGTCTTCTGGGTCTCCCAGGGGAGGCTCACGGGCCCGCGGGAGCTCGACGCCTGGGTCCAGACGGTCTGCCCGGCGACGCTGAGCGTGTAGGTGTAGGGCGCGGTGGCCTCGGGGGACTCGAGCCAGAGGACCGCCCAGGTCGTGCCGCTCACCGTCGCCCCGGGCTTGGGGCTCGTCATCGCGAGCCTGAGGGCGCCCGTGGACCCGTTGCTCACCGTGACCGTCCGGCTGGCCGTCGCGGAGGCGCCGGCGCTGTCGGTCACGGTGAGGCCGAGCGTGTGCGTGCCGTTACTCGTGCCCGCCGTGTTCCAGGCGAACGAGGTCGTCGTCGCCGTCGTGGTCTGGGTGAAGACCTGGGTGCCGTCCACGCGGAACGTGTACGTGTAGGCCGGGCTCCCGCCGCCCGCGCTCATGCCGACGGTGACGGTACCGCTGACGGTGGCGCCTTCGGGGGGCGCGGTGAAGGCGGCGGTGAGGGCGCCGGGGGGCGGGCTCGTGCCGTTCTGGACGGTGACGGCGACGGTGGCGGTGCCGGTGCGCCCGGCGCTGTCGCGGACGGTGGCCGTGAGGGTCTGGGGCCCGTTGGGGGTCTTCTGGGTCTCCCAGGGGAGGCTCACGGGCCCGCGGGAGCTCGACGCCTGGGTCCAGACGGTCTGCCCGGCGGCGCTGAGCGTGTAGGTGTAGGGCGCGGTGGCCTCGGGGGACTCGAGCCAGAGGACGACCCAGGTCGTGCCGCTCACGGTCGCCCCGGGCTTGGGCGCGGTGATCGCGAGCGTGAGGCCGCCCGGGCTCCCGTTGGCCACGGTGACCGTGCGCGTCGCGCTCGCCGAGGCGCCGGTGCTGTCGGTCACGGTCAGGGCGAGCGTGTGGGCGCCGTTCGCGGCCGTGGTCGTGTTCCACGCATACGAGGCGCTCGTCGACGGCCCGCTCTGGCTCAGGACCAGCGCCCCGTCGATCCGCAGGGCGAAGCTGTAGTTCGGGCTCCCGCCGCCCGCGCTCATGCCGACGGTGACGGTACCGCTGACGGTGGCGCCTTCGGGGGGCGCGGTGAAGGCGGCGGTGAGGGCGCCGGGGGGCGGGCTCGTGCCGTTCTGGACGGTGACGGCGACGGTGGCGGTGCCGGTGCGCCCGGCGCTGTCGCGGACGGTGGCCGTGAGGGTCTGGGGCCCGTTGGGGGTCTTCTGGGTCTCCCAGGGGAGGCTCACGGGCCCGCGGGAGCTCGACGCCTGGGTCCAGACGGTCTGCCCGGCGGCGCTGAGCGTGTAGGTGTAGGGCGCGGTGGCCTCGGGGGACTCGAGCCAGAGGACGACCCAGGTCGTGCCGCTCACGGTCGCCCCGGGCTTGGGCGCGGTGATCGCGAGCGTGAGGCCGCCCGGGCTCCCGTTGGCCACGGTCACGGTGACCGCCGCCGTCGCCGTCTGGCCCGCGCTGTCGCGCGCCGCGAGCGTCAGGGTGTGACTGCCGTCGCTCAGGGTCGCGGTGTTCCAGGCGAAGCTCGTGCTCGTGGCGGAGGTCGTCTGGGTGAAGACCTGCGTGCTCCCGACCCGGAGCGTGTAGCTGAAGGGCGCGGTGCCCCCGCTCACCGTCATGGTCACCGTCTGGGTGCCGCGCACCGTGGCGCCGTTGGCCGGGCTCGGGATCGCGGCCGTGAAGCTCCCCGGCTCGACGGTGACGATGCGGAACGGCGGGCTCGGGTCGTTGTCGCCGAGGTCGTCGGTGACCGTGAGCGACACCACGTAGGTGCCCGCGGTCGAGAAGGTCACCGCCCCCGGCACCGCCGCCGTGCTCGTGCGGGGCGTGCCGCCCGGGAAGACCCAGGAGTAGCGCGCCACGCTGCCGTCGGGGTCGGTCCCCTCGCCGGCGAAGGTGACGGACTGGCCGGCCCGGATGGTGACGTCGGCCGACGGGCTCGTGATCGCCCCGCGCGGCGGCTGATTGGTCGGGTTCTGCGCGAGCTGGACGAACCGGGCGACCGACGGCACGCCGCGGCGGTCGATGAGGAAGAGCATGTAGTAGCCGGGCGGCGCGATGGTGGCGGTGGGCGGCGCCATCACGGTGAGGCTGCCGCTGCCCGCGGTGAAGCGCAGCCCCACGACCCGCTGCTCGAAGTCGAACGCGTGGGTCGCCGACCCCGGGCGCACGAGGACCACGTCGGCGATGTCAGCCGCGTTCGGGGTCGACACGGTGAAGGGCGCGTCGTATCCGATGCGGCCGGGCGCGCCGCTGATCGACGGGCGCGGGGCGGGCACGACCCGGCCCGACGCGTCGGTGGTGAAGAGGTAGGGCGGCAGGTAGACCTCCATCCGGTTCTCCCACTCGCCCTGGAACGGGTTCGAGCCCGCCACCCAGACCGTGGCGTCCGGCAGGAGCAGCGCGACGGAGTGGTAGAGCCGCGGCAGGAACATCCGCCCGGCCGGCGCCCAGGTCTCCGTTCGCGGGTCGAAGAGGTCGGCGGCGAGACTCGCCGTGCTCGCGTCGTTGTCGATCGCCGAGCCGCCGAGCGCCAGCACCGCGCCCGTGGGCAAGAGGACGGCGTTCATCTCGACGCGCGGGGCGGACATGGGGGGCAGCGCGCGCCAGGCGGGCGACGGGGCCGAGAGGTCGATGATCTCGGCGGTGTCCGTGGCCGGATTGTCGCCGCCCATGATCATGACCCGGGCCCGGTAGCCTTCCTCGGGCCGGAGCGGCAAGAGCACCGACGAGCCGTAGCGCCGGTCGCCGCCGTAGCGCGTCCGGGCCACGACGCCGGACCAGGTCCGCGCGACGGGATCGAACAGGCGCGACTCGGGGTGCGAGCCCGACAGGAACACGCGCCCGTCCGGGAGCAGGTGGAGCCACGGGTAGAGCGGCGGCGTGAAGGGTGCGCGGAACTCCGGGCTCCACCCGGTCGGGACGTGGTAGAGCTCGACGGCCTCGTTGGGCACGCCGGCCGTGTCGAGCCAGCCGCTGAAGGTCATCGTCCGCCCGTCGGCGAGCGCGGTCGTGGACGGGTACCAGCGGCCCCGCGCCATCTCCTGGACCTCGATGAAGCGCTCGACGGCGGGGTCGAAGATCGTCGTGGTCTTGAGGCCGCGGAACGGGTTGTAGCGGAGGTTGCCGCCCGCGATCAGGATGCGCCCGTCCGGCAGCGCCGCCATGCCGTTGCAGAAGAGGTCCCAGGGCACCGTCTGCACGCTGAAGGTCCCCCGCTGCGGATCGTAGACGGCGGCCCGGAACGTGGTGTGCGTGGGGTCGTTCTCCGACCCCGCGGCGATCAGGATCTTGCCCGTGCGCAGGAGCGCCACGTGGATCGGGTTGAGCGGCGTGGTGTGGCCGAGGAGCCGCCACTCGCCCGTGACGTGCGCCTGGCCGCGGGCCGCCGCGGGCGCGAGCAGGGCGGCGAGCGCGAGGAGTCCCGCGACGGCGCCGCGTCTCGCCCGAGCGTGTCGCATGCCACCGCGCTGCGGCTCCACGTTCCGTGCCACACCGCCTCGCGTGGGCGTGCGCGGGCGCCGCGGCGGGCGCCGGGCGTGCACGCCGCGCGCACGCGCGCCGCGCCCGCGCGTGCGGGAGCGGCGTCGCCGCCGGGCGCGCGGCGGCCGGCGTGGTGCACCGCGTTGCCGCACTTCGGGGGTCGGGCACCGCTCGGGCGCAAGCCGTTACACAGCGCGCCCGGCGCGCGCCGGCGGCCGGCCGGCGCGCACGTCGCTGCCCGGCCCGCGCGGGCGCGCCCGCCGCGACCGTCCGGCGCGCGGTTGGAACGGCCTTCGCTACGCCCGAAGACGTGATCCCGACGCGCCGCGCAGGCAGGCGCGGGGCGCCGCCGGGCGCGCCCGGCGCGGCGCCCCCGCGGGGCGGATCGCCCGCCGCGATCGAGGTCCGCGCGCTCACCGAGCGCACCGCCTGGAACGCGCTCGTGCTGAGCCTGGGCGCGGCCGACCTCCGCCAGAGCTGGGAGTGGGGCGAGATCCTCGGCCGGCAGGGGTGGCGCCCGCTCCGCCTCGCGGCGTTCGCGGGCGGGACGTGCCGGGCGGCGATGGCCGTCCTCGTCCGCGCGCTGCCGGGGCTCGGTCGCGTGGCGTTCGTGCCGCGGGGCCCCCTTCTGGGCACGGCCGACGACGGGGTCCCGGCGCTGGCCGCGCTCGTCGCCGCCGCGGGCGCGGCCACCGGGGCCGCGTTCCTGCGCGTGAGCCCCGCGCTGGCCGACGGGGTCCCGGCGCTCGCCACCCTCGCCGCCGCCGGCCTGCGCCCGCTCGACGACTTCTGGTCGCTCTGGAATCCGCCGCGCAACGTGATGCGCCTGGACCTCGCGGGCTCGGAGCGCGAGGTGCTCGGGCGCATGGCGCCCAAGCGACGGCAGCACGTCGCCACGGCGGCGAAGAAGGGGCTCGCGGCGACCGTGACCACCGACCGGGCGGCGCTCCGGACCTTCTACGCGATGCTCCGCGAGCACGCCGCCCGGCAGCGCTACCCGATCCGGAGCTGGAGCTACTTCGAGGCGCTCTGGGAGGCGTTCGGCGCGCCGGGCGCCGCGGCGCTCGTCCTCGGGCACGTGGGCGGCACCCCGGCGGCGGCGCTGCTCGGCGTGCGCTTCGGCCCCGTCGCCTACTCGCTCTACGCGCCGAGCACGCCCGCGGCGCGGGCGACCGCCCTCGGCGACCTCGTGCACTGGGAGTGGATCCGCTGGGCGCGCGCCCAGGGGTGTCGCGAGATCGACTTCGGCTCGAGCGGCACGCACGTGCCGCCGCGCCCCACCGACCGCGCCCTGGGGATCTACCGCTTCAAGGCGGAGCTCGGCTGTCACCTGGTGCTCTACGCGCCCTACCACGACGCCGTCTTCGCGCCCGGGCGCTACCGCCTGCTCCGTGCGCTCGAGCGTGCGGCGCTCGGCCGCGCGCGCGGCTGGCTCGCCCGCCTGCCGGCGCCGCTCCGGGGCGCGTTGGCGCGCCGGCTCGCGTAGCCGCGCGCCGGCGGGCGTCGGGCGCCCACAGCCTGCAACCCGACGCCGGGTTCGGGCACGCCGTTGCAGGGCGACGCCGCGGCGGCGGGCGGCCCCGGCCGCGCGATCGCGGGGGCGCGCCCGGGGCGGCGCGCGCGTGGTACGCGCCGTGCACCGGTCGGGCTGGCGTGCGGGTGTCCGTCGTGATCCCGACCTTCAACCGCGCCGGCGTCGTCGGGCAGGCGGTCGCGAGCGCGCTCGCGCAGACCCACGGCGACCTCGAGGTCATCGTGGTCGACGACGGCTCGACCGACGACACCGCCGCGCGCCTCCGCCCCTGGCTCGCCGACGGCCGCGTGCGCTGGCTGCGCCGCCCGCACGGCGGCGTGGCGGCGGCGCGCAACGCGGGCGTGGCGGTCGCCACCGGGCCGGTGGTCGCCTTCCTGGACTCCGACGACCTCTGGAAGCCGGACAAGCTCGCCTGCGAGCTCGCGGTCCTGACCCGTCACCCGGAGGTCGACGTCGTGTTCAGCGACCTCGAGAAATTCGACGGCGCCCTCTATCTGGGCTCCTTCATGCGCGCCTCGCCGGTGTTCCTGCGCCGCCTCCTCGACGCCGCGCACCCGGACGGGCGGCCGCTGCCGCCCCGCGCGGTCTACCTCGCGCTGCTCGAGGAGGCGTTCGTCAAGCCGAGCGCGCTCACGCTGCGCCGCGAGGCCTTCTGGCGCGCGGGGGGCTTCGACGAGTCCTGGTCCTCCTCGGAGGACTGGGAGTTCCTCCTGCGCCTGGCCCGCACGGCGCGCTTCGCGTACGTGGACCGCCCGCTCGCGGTGCTCCGCGTGTCGCCCGACTCGCTGCACCGCGTGGACCAGGCGCGGGGCGAGACGGCGATGCTCGCGCTGCTGGTGCGCGAGCGCGCGCGGCTCCGGGACGACCCGGAGGCGCGCGCGGCGGTGGCGCGCAGCCTGCGCGAGCGCGTCAAGCAGCTCGCGTGGCACTACGAGGACGGCGGCGCGCGGCGTCGCGCCGCGACGGCCTACCTGCGGGGCTTCCGGATCACGCGCGACCCGACGCTGCTCGTGCGCGCTGCGGGGGTCTGGGCCCCGCCCGCGCTCCGCCGCTGCCTGCGCCGCGCGGCGCGCGGGCTCCGCCGGGGCGGACCCGCGGCGCTGCCCGGCGGCGATCGCGACGCGCGCCCGGAGCCGAGCGGGGGGCTCCTGCCGGGCGCGGAACGGGCGGTCGGCGGGCGGGAAGGCGCCGGTCAGGCGCCGCCGCGCGGGGCGCCGGATGCCGGCCCGTGGCCGAGCGCGGCCGCGAGCGCCGCGCTCGTGATGGGCAACGCCGTCGGGCGCACCCCCGTGGCGTCGGCCACCGCGTTGGCGATGGCGGCGGCGGCGCCGACGACCGGCGGCTCACCCACGCCGCGGACGCCGAAGGGGCCCGCCTCGGAGGGGACCTCGACGAGCTCCACCGTCACGGGCGGCACGTCGGCGGCGCCCGGCAGCCGGTAGTCCATCAGCGTCGCGGTCAGGAGCGTGCCGGCCGGGTCGTAGGCCATGCGCTCGGTGAGCGCCCAGCCCACGCCCTGCGCCACCGCCCCGGCGATCTGGCCCTCGATCGCGGCCGGGTTGAGCGCGCGGCCCACGTCCTGCACGACCAGGTGCCGCACCGGCTGGACCGCGCCGGTCTCGGGGTCGACGTCGACCACCGCCAGGTGGACGGCGAAGGCCGGCGCCGCAGCGGGCGGCGCCGAGGCCCCGCGGCCGCAGACGGGCGCGTGCTGGGCCCCCCACGCGGTGGTGACCTCGGCCAGGCGCTCGAGCGTGACCCGCCGGTCGGGGGCGCCGCGGACGCGTACCGCGCCGTCGACGAGCTCGAGGTCCTCGGGGGCGGCCTCGAGCTCGGCGGCGGCGACCGCCAGGAGCTGACGGCGCGCGTCCTCGGCGGCCTGGAGCACGGCGGCGCCGACGGTGTAGGTGATCTTGCTGCCGCCCGTGGCGCCGGACCAGGGCGCGCTCTCGGTGTCGGCGTTGACGACCGCGATCGCCGCCGGGTCGACGCCGAGCGTCTCCGCCGCGATGAGCGCGAGCGCGGTGTTGGTGCCCGTGAGGTCCACGGTGCCGACGACCACCGTGAACGAGCCGTCGCCGTTGAGGCGGCAGAGCGCGCTGGCCGGCTCGACGCCGCCCGGCCAGCCGCCGACCCCCACGCCCACGCCCCGGCGCCGGCCGGGCGCCGGCGGCGGGGCTGCGGCGAGGAGCGCCGGGCGCCGCGCCGCCAGCCGCTCCAGGCACGCGCGCAGCCCGATCCGGGGCCAGGGACGCCCGTCGGCCATCGGGTCGCCCTCGCTCACGGCGTTGAGGAGACGCAGGGCGAGCGGGTCCAGCCCGAGGCCGCGCGCGAGCTCGTCCAGCTGCGACTCGAGCGCGAAGCTCGCCGGCGGCGCGCCCGGCGCCCGGTAGGCGCCCGCGCCCGGCTTGTGCGTGAGCACCTCCCAGCCCCGGATGTCGAGGTGGGGCACGCGGTAGACGCTGCCCAGGAGCAGGCAGGCCGTCGCGAGCGGGGCGCCCGCGAACGCGCCGGCGTCGAAGATCACGCGGGCGGCGAGCGCGGTGAGCCGGCCGTCGCGGCGTGCGCCCGTGCGGACCTCGAAGATCGCCGCCGGGGCGGGCGTGGTCGCCAGGAACTCCTCGCGGCGCGTCAGCACGACGGCGACCGGGCGCCGCAGGCGCCACGCGATCGCCGCCGCGAGGGGCTCGAGCAATACGTACTTGCCGCCGAAGCCGCCGCCGACGGGCATCGCCACGACCCGCACGCGCGACTCCGGCAGGCCGAGCGCCGCGGCGATCTCCGCGCGGGCGAAGAAGAGCGCCTGGGTGCTGGTCCAGACCGTGACGCGACCGAGCCGGTCGACGTCGGCGACGGCGGCCTGCGGCTCGAGGTAGCCCTGGTGGACCATCGACGTCGTGTAGCGGCGTTCGACAACCAGGTCGGCCGCGGCGAAGCCACGCGCGACGTCGCCCCGGACGAAGTGGACGGTGCTCGCCACGTTGGGGCCGGTGGGCTCGTCGAGCGGCCGGCCGCCGCCCTCCTCGGCGCCGTGGAGCCCGAGCGTCTCCTCGTCCCCGCCGGCGCCCGGCTCGGCGACGGGCGGCGCGTCCAGGCGCATGGCGTCGAGCGGGTCGACGAGCGGCGGCAGCGGCTCGTAGTCGACGCGCACGAGCGCCGCGGCGTCGTCGGCGATCGCGGCGGATTCGGCGACCACCGCCGCGACCGGCTGGCCGTGGAAGCGGACGCGGTCGAGCGCGAGGGGCGCGCGCGTGCGGTCGCCGGGGTCGGGGTCCGCGAGCGGGAGGTCGCGGGCGGTGAACACGGCGACGACGCCGGGGCGGGCCCGCGCCGCCGCGGCGTCGATGGCGCGGATCCGCGCGTGCGCGTGGGGCGCGAGCACGAGCCGCGCGTGGAGCAGCCCGGGGAGCGCGAGGTCGGCGGTGTAGCGCGTCAGGCCCGTCACGCGGGCGAGCCCGTCGGGGTGGGGGAGCCGTCGGCCGAGCACGCGAACCCGGTCGGTCATGGCGCGGTCGGACAGGAGCCAGTGTAGGCATAGAATCCTGGCCCGTGCGGCCGCCGCTCATCGTCCTGCTCTGCGCGCTGATCTTCACGACGACCTTCCCCATCGGCGCGTTTCCCGCGCTGCTGCCCGAGCTCGGCCGTGCGGGCCTCGCCGACTGGGCGCTCGGGCTCGTCGCGGGCGCGTTCGGGCTGGCGCGGCTCGTCGCCGACGTGCCCGTCGGCCTCTTCCTCACCCACCACCTGCGCCGCGCGCTCGTGCTCGGGCCGCTGCTGATCAGCGCGGGCGTGCTGCTGCTCGCGAGCGACGGGCCGCTGGCCGTGCTCGCGCTCGGCCGGGCGTGCCAGGGGGTCGGGCACGCGCTCACGATCGTCGCCGGGCTCACCGCCATCCTCCGCTACCAGGCGACGGGGGCGCTCGGGGCGGCGCTCGGCGCCTACGAGCTCGCGGCGATGCTCGGGATGCTCGGGGGCACGGTGGCCCTCGGGCTGCTGCCGACCGGGTTGGCGTGGCCCGCGGCCTTCCTCCTCGCGTGCGCGCCCCAGGGGCTCGGGCTGCTCGTGGCGCCCGCGGTCCTGGCGGCGCTGCCGCCGGCGCCGTCCGCGGGGCGCGCCCCGCTCTTCGCGCGCGGCGCCCGCACGACGGGTCGGGCCGCGCCGGTCACGCGCCCGGTCGTGCTCGCGTTCGGTGCGGGCGCGGCGATCGCCCTGGCGTACGCGACGCTCGAGCAGTTCGTGATCCCGCTCCGCGCCGGCCGGGAGTTCGGCCTGGGCCGCGCGGGCGTCGCGCGCCTGCTCGCGCTCACCCAGGTCGTGGACATCGCGTGCCTCGTGCCCTTCGGCGCGCTCGCCGACCGTCGCGGCGTGCGGCCGGTGCTCGGCGCCGTGCTCCTGGCCTTCGCCCTGGGCGTCGGGTGCGTCGCCTTCGGGGACTTCCCGCTGCTGGTCCTCGGCTGCGGGCTCTTCGGGGTGGGCATGGCGGGGTGGACGCTCCCGCTCGGGCTCCTGCGGGCCGCCACGCCGCCCGAGCAGATCGGCTGGCGCACGGCGCTCTACCGCCTCGGGGTCGACGGCGGGATCTTCCTCGGCCCGACGGTCGCCGGGCTCCTGAGCGGGACGGCGCCGGGCGCGCTCGCCGCCCTGGAGGCGGTGGCGCTCGCGCTCGTGGGCCTGGCCGTGCTCGCCGAGCACCGGGCCCGGGGCGGGTAGGCGGCGCGGCGCCGCCCGGCCCGGCGCGCGCGGCCCGTCGAGGGTGCGGGGCATCCGAAGAGGCGACGCATGACCGAAGAGGACGCGCTCGCGGCGCTCCAGGGGGACGACCCGGCCCTGGCGGCTCGGGCGGAGGCCGAGCTCTGGCGGCTCTGGAGCCGGAGCGGCGAGCCCGAGGTCGACGCGCTGTTCGCGGCGGGCGTCGAGGCCATGGAGCGCGACCGCTTCGAGGAGGCCGAGCGGATCTTCACCCTGGTGATCACGCGCGCGCCCGCGTTCGCCGAGGGGTGGAACAAGCGGGCGACCGTGCGCTACCTGCGCGGCGACTACGCGGGGGCCATCGCCGACTGCCGCGAGACGCTCCGCCGCAACCCGCACCACTTCGGCGCGCTCTCGGGCCAGGGGCTCTGTCACCTGGCGCTCGGCCAGTACCGCGAGGCCGCCGCGCTCTTCCGGCGCGCGCTGGCCGTGCACCGCCACCTCGAGGCCGCGCGCCACAACCTGGCCGCCGCGCTCGCCGAGCTCGTCCGGGGCGACGGCGCCGTGCAGGCGGGCTGAGCGGGCCGGCCCGGCGGCGGGCCGCCCGCGCGCGGCGTCCGGGCGTCGCGCCTCGGGGCCCGCGGGCTGCCCGGTCCGGCGCCCGGGCGCGGGCCGCCCTGGCCGGCGCCCCTATACTGGAGCATGCGACGCGCGCGCTGGTGGCTCGCCGTCGCGGGGGTGCTGCTCCTGCTGGTCGGTGGCGGACTCGCCGCCTCGCCCGCGCTCGTGCGCTGGGCGGTGGCGAGCCGGGTGCGGGCCCTCACCGGCGCGCCGGTCGCGATCGCCGACGTCGACGTCGACCTCCCGGCCCGCCGCGTGGTCCTCGCGGGCGTCCGCGTCGGCGCGCCGCGGCCGCTCGCGGGGGTCGAACGCGTCGAGGCCCGGCTGCGCCTCGGCCCGCTCCTCCGCGGCCGGCTCCACCTCGAGGCCGTGCGCCTCGCGGGGGTGCGGGTGCACGTCGTGCGCGCGGCCGACGGCACGGTGGATGCTGCGCGCGTGCTCGCTCACCTGCGCGCGCTGCCGCCCGCCACGGCGCCGCCGGCCCTGCAGCTCGACCGGCTCGAGCTCCGGGACGGGGCGCTCGTCGTCGAGGACCGCGCCCTCGTCCCGGCGCGGATGTGGCGGGCCGAGGGCCTGCGCGTCGACGCGCGCGACCTCGGCGGCCCCGAGGCGCGCGGGACGGCCGAGGCCACGCTCGCGCTCGCGGGGGCGCCCGTGACCGTCCGGGCGCGGGCGATCGGCCTCGTCCCCCTCCGCGCGCACGTCGAGCTCGCGATCGCCGGGCTCGACCTCGCCCAGTTCGCGCCGTACGTGCCCGAACGCTGGCCGGGGCGCCTGCGCGGCGGCCGGCTCACGAGCCGCTACGCCCTCGACTACGACGCGCGGACCGGGCTCCGCGCCGACGGCGAGACGCGCCTGGACGCGCTCGCCGTGGCCCCGCGACAGGCCCACGCGCCGCAGCTCGTCGTGCCGCGCGTGGCCGTGCGCGCGACGGAGGTCACCGCCGCGGCCGGGGTCTGGCGGGTCGGGCGGCTCAGCGTGGACGCCGAGGCGGCTCTGCATGACGCGCGCGCGCCGGGCGGCCGCTGGGAGGTCCGGGACCTGCGCCTCTCCGCCGAGGGCGTGCGCTATCCGACCGGCCCGCCGGCGCCGGTCACGCTCGCGGCGGCGCTGCCCGCGGGCGCGCGGCTCACCGGCGCGGGCCGCCTCGCGCTCGCGCCGCTCGCCGCCGAGGTCGCGCTGACGCTCCGCGATCTCGACGCCCGCCTCGCCCGGGGGCTCGTCCCGCGACAGGCGCCCGTGGCGCTCGACCGGGGCCGCGTCCACGCGGACCTCACCGTCCGCCTCGCGGCGGGCACCGTCGAGCTCGGCGGCGACGTGATCCTCGCCGACCTCGCGCTCGGGCGCCGCGGGCAGCGGGAGCCCGTCGTGACGCACCCGCGCCTGACGGCGTCGCTCGCGGGCCTGGCGTACCGCGACGGTCGCTGGACGCTCGCGCGCCTCCACCTGGCCGGCGCGCCGACCGTCGTCGATGCGCGCGTCGACCCGCCGGCGCGCGTCGCGTTCGCGGCGCTCGCGCTCACGCTCGAGGACGCCGCGTGGCCCTCGGTGGCGCCCGCGAGGGTGACGGGGCGCGCGCGTTTGCGCCCCACGGGCGAGGCGACGCTCACCGGCCGCTTCGACCTCGGCACGCTCGATGCCGACGTCCGGCTGACCGCGCGCGGGCTCGACCTGACGCGCCTCGCCCCGTACCTGGCCCGGGCGCCGCTCGCCCGCGTCGAGGGCCGCGCGGACGCGGAGGCGACGCTCGTGCACCGCGGTGGGCGCGTGGAGCTGCACGCGCGCGGCACGCTCGCGGACCTCGGGCTCTCCGCCGCGGCGGGCGCGTCGCCCGCGCTCGCCGACCGCCGCCTCCGCGTCGCGGTCGACGGGCTCGTCGTCGAGGACGGCCGCGTCGAGGTCCGCCGCGTCCAGCTCCGCGGCGCGCCCGCGCTCGTCACCGCGGACGGCGAGCGCGTCGCGCTCGCCGACGCCGAGGTGCTGGCGGAGCGGCTGGCGTGGCCGGCGCGGGGCCCGAGCCCGGTGACGCTGCGCGCGGCGTTGCCGGAGGCGGGGACGCTGGCCGCGCGCGGCCGGCTCGACCTCCGCGCGGGCACCGTCGACCTCGCCCTCGACCTGACCGATGCGGCGCTCGGGCCCTGGCGCCCCGTCCTCCCCGTCGACGCGCCCATCGGCGGGAGCGTGAGCGCCGCGCTCGCGCTCCGCGCCGGCGCCGATGGGCTCCACGTCCGCGGGCGCGCCGAGGGCCGCGAGCTCCGCCTCGGGCCGCCGGAGGCGCCGCCGATGAGCGTGGCGCGGCTCGAGGCGGTGGGGATCGACGCGCGGTGGCCCGCCCGCGTCGCCGTCGGGCACGTTCGTGTCGAGCGTCCCGCGGTCCAAATCGTCCGCGACCCGAGCGGCGAGTTCCCCCTGCTGCGGATGCTCCGCCCAGGACCCGACGCGCGCCCGACCCCCGGCGCCCGCGCCGGCCCGGCGGCGGGGGCCGGCGCACGGGCGGCCGGAGACCCCGCCGTCGGCGCGGACCCGCGAGGGCGCGCGCCCGCAGGCTCGACGCCGCCGGCCCGGCCGGCGGTCGCGGTCGAGCGGCTCGAGGTCATCGAGGGCGAGGGCCGATTCATCGACCGGAGCACGCGCCCCTTCTACTCGGAGGAGGTCACGCGCCTGGCGATCGGCCTCACCGGCCTGCGCAGCGAGCCGGGCGGACCGGCCGACCTCGCGATCGACGGCATCGTCGGCGGGCAGGCCGCGCTGACCCTGCGGGGCGTGGTGGCGCCGTTCGGCCGACCGTTCTTCCTGGAGGTCGAGGGCGAGCTCCGCGACTTCGCGGTCCCGCGGACGAATCCCTACCTCCGCCGCTTCCTCGCGTGGATCGCCCGCAGCGGCGAGCTCACGACGCGGTTGCACTACCGGATCGTCGGCGACGAGCTCGCGGGGACGAACCAGATCGTCGTCGAGCGCCTGGCGGTCGAGCGGGCCGCTGAGCGCGACGAGGTGGGACGCCTGCTCGGGCTCCCGCTCGCGCTGATCGTCGCGCTGCTCAAGAACCCGCAGGGCGAGATCCGGCTCGAGGTCCCGGTCGCGGGGCGCCTCGGCGCGCCGGAGTTCAGCTTCGGCGACGCGTTCCTGACCGCGCTGCGGAACGTCGTCGTCGGGCTCGTGACGGCGCCCCTCCGGCTCATCGGGCGCGTGGTCCAGCGGGGCGAGACGGTGGAGGAGGTCCAGGTGGATCCGGTGGAGTTCGCGCCGGGGGCGGCGACGGTCTCCCCCGAGGCGGCGCGGCAGCTGCAGCGCGTCGCCGACTTCCTGCGCGCCTCGCCCGCCATCGTGCTCGAGCTGCGGGCGGCCGTGACCGAGGCGGACCTGGCGGCGCTCCGGCGTCAGGCCGCCCTCGCGCGCGTGCAGGAGGTCCGGCGCCGACTCGGCCTCGACGAGTTCGACGCCGCGGCGCGCGCGGCCTTCCGCGAGCGCCTGCCGGGCCGGCCGCTCCCGCCGCGGGCCGACGAGGTCCTGGCCGCGCTCGCCGAGGCCGAGCCCGTCCCGGCAGAGGCCGCCGAGGCCCTCGCCCGCCGACGTGTCGAGGCGGCGCGGCGGACCCTGGTGGAGGCGGCGGGGATCGAGGCCGAGCGCCTCGTCGCGGGCCCGCCGCCCGCCGCGCTCGGCGTGCCCGGCCCGCCGCGCGTGGAGTTCACCATCCAGCCCGGGTGAGCCGGGCGGTCGACGGCGGGCCTGCGCGCCGGCGCGCGTGGGCCCGGGCCGCCGCCTCAGGGCGCCGGGCGCAGCGCGTAGGTGACCGCGAGGGCGCGGAGCGTCTTCGGCGCGTCGGCGAGCAGCAGGTACTCGGAGGCGAACTCGCGCGTCTCGCCGGGCGCGAGCGTCACCGGGACGAAGAGCGGGCAGAGCAGGAGCGCGAGGTGCCGGGCGTGCGCGGCGGGCTCGGTCCGGTGCTCGACGCGTGCGGTGACGGGCTGGGGCGCGGTGCTCGTGGCCCGGACGGTCACCCGCAGCCGGTCACCGGGGGCGAGGACGGCCTCGGCGGGCTCGACCGACACCTGGAGCGGGAGCCCCGGCGCCGTCACGACGGCGAAGCGAACCCGGACGCCCTCCGCCCAGCCGAGCAGGACCCGCCAGGCTCCCGCCTCGCGCACGAGCGTGAACGTCTCGTCGCCCTCGACCACGGGCAGCGCGCCGCGCTCGGCGAGCGCCGCCAGGCGCCCCAGGATCCGCGCCCGCTCCGCGGCGGGCAGGGCGTCGAGGCGGTCCTCGTCCCAGTCGAGCAGGAGCTCGCGCACGGGCGGGGCGTTGGCGTCGGGCAGTCGCCAGCGCAGCGTCACCGTCGCGCGATCGCCCGCGACCTCCACGCGCAGGGGCACGGCGCTGACGCGTGCGGCCAGCCAGCGCACGGCGTCGCGGGCGAAGCCCCGCGGCACGTGAAGCTGCCGCGCGAACGCGGCCCGGTCCTTCACGCGACGGTCGGCCGTCGCGATCAGGGGCCAGAGCTGCTCGGGATCGCTCGCGTAGAGCGCCCGCCCGTAGGCGAGCGCCACGGCCTCCGGGGGCGCGCCCGGCGCCAGGGCGTCGGGCGCCGCGTCCCGCGCGGCGTCGCGCCCCGGCGCGCCGGCGCGCCCCCAGAGACCGACCCCGACGCCGGCGAGCGCGGCGAGCCCGAGCGCGACGAGCAGCGCGCGCATGGCGGCGGCACGACGCATCGCCGGCCGAGCATACACCGGCGCGATCGGGCGCGCGCGGCGGTGCTGGGCCCGCACCGTCCAGCCCCACGCGGCGCGTGGACGGATGCGATAGGCTGAGGGCGAGCGGGCGGCCGAGCCCGCCCGAGGAGGTCGCCCATGCGTGAGCCTCTGTCCGCGAGCCGCCGCGCGCTCCTTCGCGCCGCCTTCACCGCGCTCGGCGTCGCCGCAACCGCACGGCCGACCTGGGCCGAGGTCGCCGCGCTGCGGCGCACGCCGCCCCAGAGCCGCGGGCCCTTCTATCCGCTCGAGCTGCCGCTCGACCGGGACAACGACCTGGTCCAGGTGGCCGGGCGCCCGGGCCTGGCGCGCGGCGAGATCGCCAACGTCGTCGGGCGCGTGCTCACCGAGCGCGGGCGCCCTGTGGCCGGCGCCCGCGTCGAGATCTGGCAGTGCAACGCCTGGGGTCGCTATCACCACCCGTGGGACCGGCGCGACGTGCCGCTCGATCCCAACTTCCAGGGCTACGGGCAGTTCGTCACGGGCCCCGACGGCGCCTACCGGTTCCGGACGATCAAGCCGGTGCCGTACCCCGGGCGTGCGCCGCACATTCACGTCGCGGTGAGCGGGCGCGAGTTCGAGCCGCTGATCACCCAGCTCTACGTCGCGGGCGCGCCCGAGAATGCGCGCGACGCGGTGCTGAACTCGATCCCGGACCCCGAGGCGCGGGCTCGCCTCATCGTGCCCTTCGAGCCCGACCCGACGTCGCCTCGCGGCGAGCTGCTCGCGCGCTTCGACATCGTGCTCGCGGCCGACGGCCGGTTCGGGCGCCCCGACGCGGAGTACCGGGGGCTCGCGCGGCCGTGGGGCTCGCCCGCCCGGCTCGTGCACGTCCGGGGCTGAGGGGCGTCGCGGCATCCCGACGCCGGGCGGACGCACGCCGCCGCGGGCCGGGACGAGCCGGTCGGCGAGGGCTCGAGAGAACACGCGCCAGAGAAGGCCTGTAAGCCGGGTCCTGTACCCCGCTCGCGCGGGGCGACGGTCATCTCTCTGGGACGCCGGTTACCCGGCGCCTCTAGCGGCCTGACCCGGGAGCGGAGCGGGCCACTCCATCGCTCCCCTATTCGGCCTTGCTCCGGGTGGGGTTTGCCGAGCCGGCGCGGTCACCCGCGCCGCTGGTGAGCTCTTACCTCACCGTTTCACCCTTGCCGCCCGCCGCAGGGCGCGGCGGGAGGCGGTCTGTTTTCTGTGGCACTGAGCCGTGGGGTCGCCCCCCCTGGGTGTTACCCAGCACCCTGCCCTGTGGAGCCCGGACTTTCCTCCGGTCGCGTGGCTGCGACCGGCGACCGTCCGGCCTTCTCTGGCGCTGCTTCGAGTATAGCGCGCCGAGGCGCGCGCCCGCCGCGCACGCCCACGCGGGCGCCGCGCCCGCCGCACGCGCGGCGCACCCGCGCGCGCAGCCGGCCGCCTCACGCCTGAGGGCCTCCGGGGCGCTCGCCCGCGTCCGGCGCGAGCGCGGCGATGGCCTGGCGCGCGAGCTTGTCCACGCGCTCGTTGAGCGCGTCGCCGGCGTGCCCGGTCACCTTGTGCCAGACGACCTCGTGGCGGCGGGTCTCGGCCAGCAGCCGCTCCCAGAGGTCGCGGTTGGCCACCGGCTGCTTGCCCGCGCCGATCCAGCCGTTGCGCTCCCACCGCTCCCACCAGCGGTCGCGGAAGCAGTTCACGAGGTAGGCGCTGTCGGAGTAGAGGTGGACGCGCCGGCGCCCCGGAATGGCCGCCAGGGCCTCGATCGCCGCGGTGAGCTCCATGCGCTGATTGGTCGTGCGCGGGTCGCTGCCCGTGAGGACGCGCTCCTGGCCCCGGTCGATGATGATCGCCGCCCAGCCGCCGGGGCCCGGGTTGCCCGAGCAGGCGCCGTCCGTGTAGACCGTCACGTCGCCGGCCGCGGGGGCGGGAGGCTCGGCGCGTTGAGGGCGCGGGCGCGGGGCCCCAGCGCGCGCGGGCTCCAGGGCCGGCGCCGCTCGCTCGGGCCCCGGCGCGGGCGGCCCCGTCCGGGCGTGGCTCACGCGAGTGCGCGCGTCGTCCCCGCGGCCCGCGCCCCCGCCGGGCGGGGGAAGCGCGCAGAGGGTCCCGTGGGGGGAGGGCGGAGTCACGCCGACGCGGCGGGCCGGCGGGCGGCGCCCGGGTTCAGGCGGCGGGCTCTTGCCAGTAGAGATAGCGCCCGCAGCTCTCGCACCGGTGGAGGGCGCCCGTGCGCAGCTCCACCAGGGCCTGCGGCCGCACGGCGACACGGCAGCCGCCGCAGGCGCCGGTCGCCGTGACCGGCGCGACCGCGAGCCCGCCCCGGGCCCGCAGGACCCGCTCGTAGTCGACGAGCAGGGGGCGGGGCAGCTCGCGGCTCAGGCTCGCGCGCTCGCCCCGGACGCCCTCGAGCTCGGCCTGCACCGCGGCGAGCCGGCGGCGGAGCTCGGCCTCCTCGCGGCGCACCTGCTCCTCGCGCGCCCGGAGCCGCGCCTCGGCCTCGCGGACCTCCTGCGCGAGCGCCTCCTGACGCTCCATGAGCGCCAGGATCTCCTCCTCGGTCCGCGCCTTCTGCGCCTTGATCGCCTCGATCTCCGCGAGGACCGCGGAGTACTCCTGGTTGGTCTTGACCTCGTAGAGCCGCGCCTCCGAGCGCGCGCGCTTGACCGCGATGTCGTCGAGGTCGCGCTCGCGCGCCCGGAGCTCCTTGCGGGTCGCCTCGAGCCGCGCCCGCGCGGTCTCGAGGGCGCGGCGCGCCTCGGCCAGCCGGTCCTGGAGCGCGTCGATCTCGCGCGGCAGGCGGGCGGCCTCCGCCTCCAGGCTCTGGATGCGGCTGTCGTACTCCTGCAGGTGGACGAGCGTCTCGAGCTCAGACATGGCCGCCCCGGGTGGGCCCACCTGGACTCGAACCAGGAACCAACCGGGTATGAACCGGCCGCTCTGCCGTTGAGCTATGGGCCCCCGCACGCATCGGCTTCAGCCTACCTCAGGATTCCAGGAAGCTCCGGAGCTTCTTCGAGCGCGAGGGGTGGCGCAGCTTGCGGAGCGCCTTGGCCTCGATCTGGCGGATGCGCTCGCGGGTCACCGCGAAGTCCTGCCCGACCTCCTCGAGCGTGTGCTCGCAGCCGTCGGAGAGCCCGAAGCGCAGCCGCAGCACCTTCTCCTCGCGCGGGGTGAGCGTGTTCAGGACCTTGTTGGTCTGCTCGCGGAGCGACAGCGCGATGATCGAGTCCACGGGCGAGACCACCTGCTTGTCCTCGATGAAGTCGCCGAGGTGGCTGTCCTCCTCCTCGCCGATGGGCGTCTCGAGCGAGATCGGCTCCTGCGCGATCTTGAGGACCTTGCGCACCTTCTCCACCGGCACGTCCATGCGCTCGGCGATCTCCTCGGGGGTCGGCTCCCGCCCGAGCTCCTGGACGAGCTGGCGCGAGGTGCGGATCAGCTTGTTGATGGTCTCGATCATGTGGACGGGGATGCGGATCGTGCGCGCCTGGTCGGCGATGGCGCGGGTGATGGCCTGGCGGATCCACCAGGTGGCGTACGTGGAGAACTTGTAGCCGCGCCGGTACTCGAACTTGTCCACGGCCTTCATCAGGCCGATGTTCCCCTCCTGGATCAGGTCGAGGAACTGCAGGCCGCGGTTCGTGTACTTCTTGGCGATGGAGATCACCAGGCGCAGGTTCGCCTCGACCATCTCCTTCTTGGCCTGGGCGGCCTTGGCCTGGCCCTCCTTGATGATCGCCATGACGCGCTTGAGCTCGTCGGCGCGCGCGTTGGCCCGCGCCTCGGCGGCCTTGATCTCCTGCTGGGCCACCCAGATCTGCTGCTGGCGCGGGCTCTGGAACTTCTTGGCCGCGCGCAGGTGGAGGTCGCTCGTCGCGGCGCCGCCGTTGCCCCCGGGGTCCCGGAACGAGACGTAGATGAGGTTCTCGACCTCCTCCGGGGACGGCCGCCGCCCGTTGCTCCAGAGCTCGATGACCTTCTCGGCCCGCTCGATCTCCTCCACGAGGTCGCGCAGGCGCTGCACGAGGCCGCGCTTGGCCGGGTCCGGGTCCTCCTTGTCGATGATCTGGTTGCCGATGTTCAGCGCTTTGAGCTTCTCGAGGACCCGCTTCTGGAGCGCCTGGGCGCGCGCCTCGTACTTCGTCCAGGCGGGCTCCCGGCCCCGGGTGCGCTTGCCGGCGGCGCGGGTCCGCAGCCGGCGCGCCTCCTCGAGCAGCGCGTCGCGCTCGCGCAGCAGGCGGTCGACCTGCCCGAAGGCGTTGATGACCTGGCGGGTCAGCTCGGCCTCCTTCTCCTCGCTGAACTCCTCCTCGTTGACGTCGACGACGTCCTTGACGGAGATCTCCCCGCGGCGGAGCTGCTCGCGCAGCTCGCGGAACCGCTCGAGCGCCAGGTTGGTCGAGAGGATGGCGTTGGTGACCTGCTCGCGGCCCTCCTCGATGCGCTTGGCCAGGGCGATCTCGCCCTCCCGGGTGAGCAGCGCGACGCGCCCCATCTCGCGCAGGTAGAGGCGGACGGGGTCTTCGGTCCGCCCCACGGGGCCGGGGCTCAGGTCGATCGTCTCGCCGCCCCCTTCCTCGTCGGGCTCCTCGCGCGCCGGCGCCTGGCGCTGCATCTCCGACGGCAGCCGCGCGGCCTTGGCCGAGTCGACGACCTCGATGTCCAGAGCCCCGAACATCGACATGATGTCGTCGAGCTGGTCGAGCGACACGATGTCCGAGGGAAGGGCGTCGTTCACCTCGTCGTAGGTGAGGTAGCCCTTCTGCTTGCCCATGGAGATCAGACGGTCGAGCTCCTCCAGCTTCGGCTCGTCACTCATGCGTCTCGACTCCTTGCGGACCCGGAGGTCCCGTGTGATGCGCGCTCGGCGAGGCCCAGGGCGCGGGCGCGCACCTCGCGACTCTCGCGCTCCAGCAGGCGCAGGGCCTCTACGGGGAGGTCGGCGGCGCCGGCGGCGGCGATGCTCCGGCTGACCTCGCGGAGGCGGCGGAGCCGGCCGGCCAGCTCGAGCCGCCGGCGGAAGTCCTCGATGGCACGGGCGGGGTCGGGCGTCGGCCGCGCGTCGTCCTCGACGAGGAGCGCGGCCAGCAGGTCGCGGGCGTCGTCGGCGAGCTCGGGGAGCAGGCTCGCGGGCGGCGCGTCGGGGCGGGCGCGGAGCGCCGCCACGATCGCCGCGAGCGGCGCGTCGAGCTCGGCCTCGTCGACCAGCGGGAGCAACACGGCCCGGGCGGGCGGGTGGCCGAGCAGCAGGCGGACGAGGGCCCGGTCCTCGGCCCGCGCGCGCCGCCCCTCCGGCCGCGGCGGGGGCGCCGGCGGGCGGTGGAGCGCGGCCTGGAGTTTCTGCGCCTCGATCCAGAGCTGGGCGGCGTCGACACCGAGCCGCGCCGCCGCCTCGCGCGAGAGCGCGGCGGCCTCCGCCGGGTCGGCGACCTTCGCGAGCAGCAGCGCCGCCCGCGCGAAGGCCGTGGCGCGGGCGCGGGGCGAGGCCGGCGCGCCTTCGCCCTCGGCCTCGAGCGCGCGGTCGAGGGCGTACCCGAGCAGGCTCCGGGCCGCGGCGATCCGCTCGGCGAAGGCCGCGGGGCCGTGGGTGCGCAGGAAGGTGTCCGGGTCGTGGCCGGCCGGCAACAGGGCGGCGCGCAGGCGGAAGGGCGGGCCGTCGGCGAAGGCGCCGGCCCGGTTGACCGCCCAGACCGTCGCGGCCGCGCTCGGCTCGAGCAGCTCGGCGGCGCGCTCGGCCGCCCTGTGCCCGGCGGCGTCGCCGTCGAAGAACGTCACGACCTCCTCGCAGTACCGGCGGAGCATGGCGAGCTGCGCGGGCGTGAACGCCGTCCCGAGCGTCGCCACCGTCTCCGGGAAGCCGGACTGGTGGGCCATCAGGCAGTCGAGGTACCCCTCGACGAGCAGGGCGCGGCGGCGCTCGCGGATCGCCTCGCGGGCCAGGTCCAGCGCGTAGAGCAGGTTGCCCTTCGTGTAGAGCGGGGTCTCGGGCGAGTTCAGGTACTTCGGCGTCTCGTCGCCGAGGGCGCGACCGCCGAAGGCGACGACACGTCCCTGCACGTCGCGGATCGGGAACATCAGGCGGCCGCGGAAGCGGTCGTAGTGGCCCGTGCCGCCCTCGCGCCGGACGACGAGGCCCGCCTGCTCGAGCGTCTCCACGGCGAGCCCCTCGGCTCGCAGCGCGCCGAGGAGCCCGTCCCACCCGTCGGGGGCGTAGCCGAGCCCGAAGCGCCGGGCCACGGCGGGGTCGACACCGCGGCGCTCGAGGTAGGCGCGGGCCCGCGCGCCCGCGGGCGCCCAGAGCCGCTCGGCATAGACGCGGGCGGCGAGCTCCATCGCCGCCACGAGCGCCTCGCGCCCGGCCTCGCGCGCCTCGCCGCCCGTCGCGGGCAGCGGGACGCCCGCCTCGCGCGCCAGCGCGCGCACCGCCTCGGGGAAGGTGAGCCGGTCCTGGCGCATCAGGAACCCGAAGGCGTCGCCCCCCACGCCGCACCCGAAGCAGTGGAAGATCCCCTTGCGCGGGTTGACCATGAACGAGGGCGTCTTCTCGGCGTGGAAGGGGCAGAGCCCCTTCCAGTTCTGCCCGGCCCGCCGCAGCGTCACGAACCGCCCGACGAGCTCGACGAGGTCGACGCGCGCCCGGATCTCGTCGAGCAGGGCGGGCGGGTAGCCGGGCATCAGCCGATCGTGCCTTCGCGGGTGACGAGCGCGGCGACCGTCGCGCCCGTGCCGCCCTCGGCGGGCTCGCCGTCGCGGAAGGATGCGACGAGCGGGTGCGTGGCCAGCAGGTCCCGCACGGCCTTGCGGAGCGCGCCCGTGCCCTTGCCGTGCACGAGCCGGACGGCGGGCAGGCCGGCCAGGAACGCGTCGTCGAGGTACTGCTCGACCAGGGTGCGGGCCTCGTCGGTCGTGCGACCGAGCAGGAGGAGCTCGCCGGGCACGGCGCGGGCGGGGTGCGGGCCGGGCTCGGGGCGGTGTGCGCCGCGCCGCCCCGTCGGCGCGGGCGGGGTGCCGGCCTGCGCGCCGGCGGGTCGCAGGGCGGACAGCGGCAGGCGCACGGTCACCCGTCCAGCCTGCACCGTCGCCGTGCCGCCTGCAACGTCCACGAGGCGGCCCTGGAGGCCGAGGTGCTCGGCCACCACCGGCACCCCGGGCACCAGGGCCGCCTGCTCCTCGGAGGCCGGGGCCGGCGGCCCCGGGGTCACGGCCCGCGCCGCCTCGGCCAGGCGCCGACGCGCCTCGGCCAGGTCCCGCCGCGAGCGCTCCGAGCGCCGGAGGCGTTCCCACTCGGCGGCGACCGCGCGGCGGACCTCGGCCAGGAGGGTCGAGGCCTCGCGCCGCGCCTGTTCGACGACCTCCCGCGCCCGGGCCTCGGCGGCGAGCTCCGCCGCGCGCGCCGCGGCGAGGCGGGCGGCCAGCTCCTGCTCGCGTCGTTCGAGCGCGAGCAGACGCTCGCGCTCGGCGCGGGCCCGGGCGTCGAGCCCCTCGAGGAGCTCGGCGAGCCGGGCGGCGTGCGCGGTGCGGTGCGCCTGCGCCCGGGCCACCACGGCGGGGGGCAGCCCGAGCCGCGCGGCGATCGTGAGCGCGTAGCTCGGCCCCGGCCGGTCGTAGACGAGCCGGTAGGTCGGCGCCAGGTGCGTGGTGTCGAACTCGACGGAGGCGTTGCGGGCCAGGGGGTGCGTCGCGGCGAAGACCTTGAGCGGCTCGAGGTGCGTGGTGGCCATGACCAGCGCGCCGCGCTCGGCCAGCGCCTCGAGCAGCGCCTGGGCGAGCGCGGCGCCCTCGTCGGGGTCGGTGCCGGCGCCGAGCTCGTCGAGCAGCACGAGCGCCCGCCGGTCGGCCCGGGCCAGGATCTCCCGCACCCGCGTGACGAACGCCGAGAAGGTCGACAGGTTCGCCGCCACGCTCTGGTCGTCGCCGATGATCGCATGGACGGCGGCGAACACCGGCACCTGCGAGCCCTCCGCCGCGGGGAGGTGACAGCCCGTCTGGGCCATCAGCACGTGGAGCGCGAGCGTGGTCAGCGCGATGGTCTTGCCGCCGGCGTTGGGGCCGGTGACGACGAGCACCGGCCGCTCGGGCGTGAGGTCGAGGTCGACCGGGACGACGGGCCGCGTTGGATCCTCCCACTGCTGGGCCACGAGGAGCGGGTGGCGGGCCGCGCGCAGGCGCACCGGGCCCTCGGCGTCCACCCGCGGGGCCGTGGCGGCCATGCGCTCGGCGAGCCGGGCGCGCGCGGCGATCCAGTCGAGCTCGGCGACCGTCGCGACCAGCGCCTCGAGGGCATCGAGCCGCGCGCGCACGGCCGCGGTCAGCGCGGCCAGGATCCGCGCGGCCTCGGCTGCCTCCTCGCGGGCGAGCTGGACCAGCTCGTTGTTGGCGTCGACGACGTCGGCGGGTTCGACGAAGAGCGTCTGCCCGCTCTGCGAGCGATCGTGCACGATGCCGCGCACGCGCGTCCGGGCCTCGGCCCGCACGGGCAGCACGTAGCGGCCGTGCCGGACGGTGACGTAGCGGTCGGCGAAGAGGCGGTCGGCGTCCGGGCCGGCCAGCCGGCGCTCGAGCTCGCCCACCAGCCGCCGGCGCCGCTCGCGCAGCTCGCGGCGCAGGGCGCGCAGGCGCGGGCTCGCCTCGTCCCGGAGCCCGCCGTCCTCGGTCAGCGCCGCGCGAAGCCGATCGCCGAGGTCCCGGAGCGGCGGCAGGGCCGCCGTGCGCGCGGCGAGCGCCGGGGCCCCGACCCGCACGCGCTCCCCCCACGCGCGGAGCCGGGGGTCCGCGTCGACGACGGTCAGGATCTCGACGAGTTCGGGCCCCTCGAGCGCGGCGCCGGCGACGCGGCAGCGCGTGAGGAAGGGGCGGATGTCGGGAAGGTCGTCGAGGGGCGGCGGGCCGGTCGCGCGCAGAGCGCGCCGCGCCTGGGTCGTGTCCTCGAGCGCGGCGCGGACGGCGGCGACGTCGACGAAGGGCTCGGCCGCGAGCGCGCGCTCACGGCCCATGGGGGTGCGCGCCTCGCGGGCCAGCAGGGCGCGCACGGCGTCCCATTCGATGCCCGGGGCCGGGCCGCCCTCCATCGCTCGCCTCATTCGCCGCGTCGCGACCTCACCGCGGTGCCGGCGTGTCGGCGTGGAGCGAGGGCGCTAATCGTTCATCCGCTCGCGCCGCTTGGCCTTCTTGCGCGCCGCCAGCGCCTTGCGCTTGCGCCGGACGCTCGGCTTCTCGTAGTGCTGGCGCTTCTTGAACTCGGACAGGAGCCCGGCCTTCTCGCACTGCTTCTTGAAGCGCTTGAGCGCGCTCTCGAAAGATTCGTCGGGCTCGACGATGACCTTGGTCACGCTGGTCCCTCCCTCCATCGCCCGCGCACCGTCGCGGGCCTCGCGCGTCGGTGCGCCGGGCAAACGCCAACTATATACCACCCGTCCCGGGTCCCGGCCACCGGACGGCGCCCGACTACCGGAAGAGGGGCGCGAGCACCAGGGCGACGATCGACATGAGCTTGATCAGGATGTTCATGGACGGGCCCGAGGTGTCCTTGAAGGGGTCGCCCACGGTGTCGCCCACGACTGCGGCCTTGTGCGCCGCCGAGCCCTTGCCGCCCAGGTGGCCGGCCTCGATGAACTTCTTCGCGTTGTCCCAGGCCCCGCCCGCGTTGGCCATCATGAGGGCGAGGAAGACGCCCATCACGGTGGCGCCGGCCAGGAAGCCCCCCAGTGCCTCCTTGCCCAGCAGGCCGCCGATCACGGGCGGCAGGAGCACCGCGAGGACGCCCGGGGCGATCATCTCCCGGAGCGCGCCCGCCGTGGCGATCTCGACGCAGCGCGCGGTGTCGGGCGTGGCCGTGCCCTCCATCAGGCCCGGGATCTCCCGGAACTGCCGCCGGACCTCGTGGACCATGCCGAACGCGGCGCGACCCACGGCCTTCATGGTGAGCGCGGCGATCAACACGGGCACGCAGCCGCCCAGGAGCACGCCGATGATCACCGTGGCCCGCGTGAGGTCGATCGTGTCCAGGCCGACGCTCTGCGTGTAGGCGGCGAAGAGCGCGAGCGCCGTGAGGGCGGCCGAGCCGATCGCGAAGCCCTTGCCGATGGCCGCCGTGGTGTTGCCGAGGGCGTCGAGCCGGTCCGTGATGGCGCGCGTCTCGGGCCCGAGGTGCGCCATCTCGGCGATGCCGCCCGCGTTGTCGGCGATCGGGCCGTAGGCGTCGACGCTCATCGTGACCCCGATGGTCGCCAGCATGCCGACGCCCGCCAGGGCGATCCCGTAGAGCCCGCTCGCCTCGAAGGCCACCCAGATCGCGGCGCAGATGGCGACGACCGGCAGCACGGTGGACTCCAGGCCGACCGCGAAGCCGGTGATGATGTCCGTGGCCGGGCCGGTCTGGCAGGCTTCGGCGATGCGCCGCACGGGGCGCCCGGAGGTGTAGAGCTCGGTGAGGTAGCCGATGGCCACGCCGGCGACCATCCCCGAGACGACCGCCCAGAAGGGCCCCCAGCCGACGTCGAACCCGTGCACGACCGCGGCGGCCAGCCCCGCCAGCAGCGCCGCGGCGATGATGGTCGCGTAGCGGAGCGCCGCCTGGGGGTCGAGGCGCTGGAGCGCGTTCATGGCCAGGATCCCGACCGCCGACGCGACCAGGCCGGCCATCGCGATGACGAGCGGCAGGGCCATCCAGCCCGCCTGGCCCGGGCCGAGGGCGAACCCGATGGCCATGGCGGCGACCACCGAGCCCACGTAGGACTCGAAGAGGTCGGCGCCCATGCCCGCCACGTCGCCCACGTTGTCGCCGACGTTGTCGGCGATGACGGCCGGGTTGCGCGGGTCGTCCTCGGGGATGCCCGCCTCGACCTTGCCCACGAGGTCGGCGCCCACGTCGGCCGACTTCGTGTAGATCCCGCCGCCCACGCGCGCGAAGAGCGCGACGGACGAGGCGCCCATGGCGAAGCCGCTGACGACGGTCGGGTCCGGCACGAGCCAGGTCCAGAGGCCGAGCCCGAGCAGGCCGAGGCTCGCGACGCTCAGGCCCATCACCGAGCCGCCGTAGAAGGCCACGGCCAGGGCCCGGTCGCGGCCGACCTTGTTCGCGGCCGCAGCCGTGCGGACGTTCGCCCGGGTCGCCGCCTTCATGCCGAAGAAGCCGGCGAGCATCGAGCAGAGCCCGCCGGACACGAAGGCGAGCGCGGTGAGCGGGCTGATGGCCAGCGCCAGCGCGACGGCGACCGCGGCCACGAACCAGACCAGGATCGAGTACTCCTTGCGGAGGAAGGCCATCGCCCCGGTGTGGATCTGGTCCGAGATCGCCTCCATCGCGGCCGTGCCGGTGGGCTGGGCCACGACGTAGCGGTACAGCGCCAGCGCCATGGCGAGCCCCGCCAGGCCGAGCACGGGAGCCAGCGCGATCCACGTCATCGCCGTTCCTCCTACGCCTGTCCTACCCCGGCCGCTGCGACCCCGGCCGGCGGGCCTGGATCAGGCCGAGCACGCGCTCGACGGCGGTCTCGACGGCGGCCTCCACGAGCGGCAGCTCCTCCGGGGCGAACGGGGCCAGCACGTGGTCGGGCACAGCCTCCTTGCGGTCGGGGCGGCCGATGCCCACCTTCACGCGCCGCACGGCCTCGGTGCCGAGCGCCGCGAGGACGGACTCCACGCCGTGGTGGCCGCCGGGGCCGCCCTTCATGCGGACCCGGACCGTCCCGAGCGGCAGGTCGATGTCGTCGTAGACCAGGACCAGGTCGGACGCGTCGGCGTCGCTGCGGGCCAGCGCCTCGGCCACCACCGGCCCGCTGACGTTCATGAAGGCCTGCGGCAGCACGAGCACCACCGGCGCGCCGCGCCACTCGCCGCGCGCCACCAGCGCCCCGCCCTCGCGCCGGAAGCGCCGGCGGAGCCGCGCGGCCAGGCGCTCGACCACGCGCTGGCCGACGTTGTGGCGGGTGTCCCGGTACGCGGGTCCCGGATTGCCGAGCCCCACCACGACGTCCGGCACGCGCGGCCCACTCCGCTACTTTTCCTTCCGGCCGCGGCGGCCCTCGTCGGCCGCCTCCTCCTTGGGCCGGCGCTCGGTGACCACCTCGGGCTCGGCGGTGACCGCCGTCGCGGCGGGCGCTGCCGCCTCCTCGCCCATCGGCGGGGCCACCGTGACGACGGCCTGCGCGGGGTCGTTGAGCAGGCGCACGCCCTCCGGGACCCGGAGGTCGGCGATCGTGAGCACGTCGCCGATCCGCAGCGCGCTCACGTCGACGTCGATGCGCTCGGGGATCTGCCCGGGCAGGCACGACACGTCGACCTCGTGCATGACGATCTGGAGGATCCCCTTCTGCTCCTTGACGCCGGCCGCCTCGCCCATCGGGTGCACGGCGACGCGCACGGTGATAGGCCGGTCGGCCGTGACCTCCTGGAAGTCGACGTGGAGGAGGTTCTCGGTCACCGGGTCGAACTGCAGGTCGCGGATGATCGCCATGATCGGCCGGCCGTCCTCGCCCTCGAACCGGAGGGTGAGGAGCTGGGTCGAGCCCTCGTGGCCGTGGAGGATCCGGAGCACGGCCCGCGGGTCGACGGCCACGGGCTGGGGGCGCGCGCCCCCGTAGAGGATGGCGGGGACGACGCCGCTGCGGCGGAGGCGGCGTGCGGCCTGCTTGCCGACCCCCTCGCGGCGTCTCACGGTCAGCTCCTGCATCGGCATGGGACGACTCCTTCTCCGTCTGCCCGCTGCGGCGCGAGCGTCACACGAACAGCGTGGACACCGACTCCTCGTCGTGGATGCGCCGGATCGCCTCGCCGAGCAGCGGGGCGACGCTCAGCACGGTGAGCCGCGGGATGCGCTTGGCGGGCGGGACCGGGATCGAGTTGGTGACGACCGTCTCCTCGAGCGGCGACGCGCGCAGGCGGTCGATGGCGGGGCCGGAGAGGACCGGGTGGACGCCGCAGGCCAGGATGCGGCGGGCGCCCTCGCGCTCGAGCGCGCCCACGGCCTGCACGAGCGTGCCGGCGGTGTCGATCATGTCGTCGATCACCACGGCGTCGCGGCCCTTGACCTCGCCGATCAGGTGCATGGCCACCGCCTGGCTCGGCCCCTCGCGGCGCTTGTCGATGATGGCGAGCCCGGCCCGCAGGCGCTTGGCGATGGCGCGCGCGCGCTCGACGCCCCCCGCGTCCGGCGACACGATCACGACGTCGCGCAGGTCCTTCTTGCCCAGGTAGTCGATGATCACCGGGGCGGCGAAGAGGTGATCGACCGGGATGTTGAAGAACCCCTGGATCTGACCGGCGTGCAGGTCGAGCGCCAGGACCCGGTCGACGCCGGCGGCGGTGAGCAGGTCGGCGACGAGCTTGGCGGTGATGGGCACGCGCGGCTGCACCTTGCGGTCCTGCCGCGCGTAGCCGTAGTACGGGAGCACGGCGGTGATCCGGCGCGCCGAGGCCCGCTTGAGCGCGTCGATCATCACCAGGAGCTCCATCAGGTTGTCGTTCACCGGCGGGCACGTGGGCTGGATGACGAAGACGTCGGCGCCCCGCACGTTCTCGTTGACCTGGACGAAGATCTCGCCGTCCGAGAAGCGCGAGACCTCGGCGTCCGACAGGGGCATGTGCAGGTACTGCGCGATCTCCTCGGCCAGCGGGCGGTTGGCGTTGCCGGTGAAGAGCTTCAGCTCGTAGCGCATCGTCGCTCCCCCGGGCCGGCGGTGGTTGGGGCGGGAGGATTCGAACCTCCGAATACGGGATCCAAAGTCCCGCGCCTTACCGCTTGGCCACGCCCCAGCGGCGTCATCGCGTCGCCGTCCTCCGCACCCGGATGGCGGGGCCGGCCAGCGCCCGCACCGCCCAGCAACGCCAGGTGCCGCGGGTCAGGCGTCGCCGGAGCTGCCGCGCGTGCTCGAAGGACCGCGCCACGCCCACCACGGTGGGGCCGCTGCCCGACATGACCGCCCCGAGCGCCCCGGCAGCGAGCAGGGCCGTCTTGACCCGCCCGATCTCCGGATACCGGGGGACCACCGCCGCCTCGAGCCCATTGTAAAGGTTCGCCACGACCTCACGCGTCCGTCGCCTCCGGAGCGCGTCGGCCAGCGCCCGCGCCCGCCGGCCGTCCGAGAACGCGGCCGGCGTCACCCACGCGTAGGCGTCGGCCGTCCGCACGGCCACCGCCGGCGTCACGAGCACGAGGGCCAGGCCCCCGCCGGGCAGCGGCTCGAGCGCTTCGCCGCGCCCCGTGGCCAGCGCCGCGCCGCCGCGCAGGAAGAACGGCACGTCCATCCCGAGCCCGACCGCCACCTCGGCGAGCCGCGCCGTCGGCCAGCGGAGCCCCCAGAGCCGGTTGAGCCCCGCCAAGACCGCGGCCGCGTCGGCCGACCCGCCGCCGAGCCCGGCCGCCACCGGAATGCGCTTGTCCAGCGTGATCCGGACACCGCGCCCGGTGCCGGCCGCCTGCCGCAGGGCCAGCGCCGCGCGCAGCGCCAGGTTGCTCGCGTCGGTCGGGACCCCCGGCGCGCGCACGCGCAACTCGACCGCGTCGGCGTCCTCGAGCACGAGGCGGTCGGCGAGATCCACGGCCTGCAGGACCGTGGCGAGTTCGTGATAGCCGTCGGCGCGCTTGCCGAGGACCTCGAGCGCCAGGTTGACTTTGGCCGCGGCGCTGACCACCACGGCTCGCGTGCGCCTCGACCGCCCCGGCAAGACGGCGACAGACCGTAGCACAGCGCCCCCCACCCGTCAACGCAACCGCCGGACCCTGGCGCGCTCGGGAACCTCCAGGCGGAAGCGCTCGGGGTCGATCCCGCCGTCGGCGACGGGATCGCGGTAGCGCACGGTGCCGGCCACGCCCCCCGCGACGGCAAAGTCGAAGCCCTCGAGCATCGCGGCCGGGTCGCGTCGGTAGGCGACCTGCACGACGCGGCGCCCGCCCGCGATCTCCACGCGCGTGACCACGCCGGTGGCGAAGTCCATCCAGACGCGCTGCCGCTGGTCGGCGCCGACGAGCTCGAGCGAGGGGCCGTGCTCGTCGGCGGGCAGGACCCGGGCCTCGCGGAGCTCGGCCGGGGGCACCGCGCGCCCGGCCAGCACGCCGACGAGGAGGGTCGGGGCGAGCGGCAGGCCCAGCAGGCGCTCGACCGTGTCGGCGGTGGCCGGCGCGACCACGGCCTCGTTGGCCACGGCGTCGTACGCGGTGAGCTCGCCCCCGTGGATCACCACGGCCAGGAGGGGCTGCCCGAAGGGCGACAGGGCCTCGAAGCGGACCGACCCTGGCGCCTGGGCGAGCAGCACGCCCTGGAGGCGGTGGCGCTGGCCCCCGCGCTCGAGACGGACGTCCGCGAGCGCCCGGAGGTCGGTGAACGCCTGCCAGCGCTCCGTGAGCAGGGCCAGGGCACGACGCGCCTCGTCGGTGACGGGCGGGGCGGGCGGAGCGGTGACGGGAGCGCAGCCCGCGAGCGCGAGCAGGAGGATCGCGCTAGTGAGCCGCCTGGGAGCGCTCACCGGTCGCGCGCTGGAGCCGCCGGCGGGCCTCCTCGACCTTCTTCCGGACGGCCTCGGCGGAGGGGTCGAGCTGGAGCGACCGTTCCCACGCCGCCAACGCCTCCTCGTCCATGCCGAGCTTGGCGTAGGCGTCGCCCAGGTGGTCGTAGATGACGGGGTCGGGCTCCCGGACCTTCTCGACCGCGCGCTTGAGCTCGCGCAGGGCCTCGACGTAGCGGCCCTGCTGGTAGTACGCCCAGCCGAGGCTGTCGATGAAGTAGCCGTTGTCGGGCTCGAGGGCCAGGGCCTGCTCGATCAGCGCGATCGCCTCGTCCAGGTTGATGCCGCGCTCGGCGTACATGTAGCCGATGTAGTTGTACGCCTCGGCGTGCTTGGGGTCGACGGCGATCACCTGCCGGAAGGCCTGCACGGCCTCGTCGAACTTCTGGAGCTTCTCGTACACGACGCCGAGCTGGAAGAGCAGGTCGCGGTGGCGGGGGTCCAGGCTCAGGCCCTCCTGGAGGGCCCGCACCGCCTGCTCGTACTCCTTGGCGCGCGCGTAGGCGCTGCCGAGGTAGAGGAAGAGCTCGGGCCGGCGGGGCTCGAGGTTCACGGCCTCGCGGAGCACGGCGATGGCCTGGTCGTAGCGCTTGGCGCGGCCGTGCAGGAACCCGAGCTGGACGCGCGCGTCCACCGAGCGCGGGTCCAGGCGGAGGATGCGCTCGAGCTCGACCCGCGCGTCCTCGTCCCGGCCGGCGTCCATCAGGCTCGTGGCCAGGAAGTAGCGCGCCCGGAGGTTCGTGGGCTCGAGCAGCACCGCGCGGCGGAAGGCCTGGGCCGCGCGGTCCCACTGCTTCTGCTCGTAGTGGACGGCGCCGAGCTTCATCCACACGCGCGCGTCGCGCGGCTGCGCCTCGGCCAGGGCCTCGAGCTCCGTCTGGGCTTCCTCGAAGCGCCCGAGGCGGATCAGGAGGTCGCCGAGCCGCTCGATGAACGCGGGGTTGTCGCGGTTCGCTTCGAGCGCGCGCCGGTAGACCTTGACCGCCTCGTCGGGCTGCCGGCGCTGCTCGTAGACGTAGGCGAGGGCGGTCCAGGCGCCGTCGTGGTCGGGGTCGAGCTCCACGGCGCGCCCGAGCCGCGCGAGCGCCTCGTCCCACTGCTCGGCCTCGATCGCCAGGCGACCGAGCAGGAAGTGCGCCTGGGCGAGGTTCGGCTGGCGGTCGACGAGGCGCAGGAGCACCGCCCGCGCCTTGTCGAAGGCCTTCTGCTCGACGTGGTAGCGCGCCAGCGTGAGGTAGGGCTCCTCGGCGTCGGGCGTCAGGCGGATCACTTTCTCCAGCTCGGCTTCCGCCTCGGCGTAGCGCCGCTGGGCGCGGAGCAGCTCGGCCAGCGTCAGGTGGCCGGCGGGGTCGTCGGGCGCCAGCTCCACCGCCCGGCGCGCCGCGGCCAGCGCCTCGGCGCTCTCGTCGACGCGCGCCAGCCACTGGGCCAGCTCGCGCCAGAGGAACGGCGACTCGCGGTCGTGCTCGAGCGCCCGACGGATCTCGGCCACCGCCTCGCGGAACCGACCGGCCTGGGCGTGCATCTGGGCGACGGCGTAGTGGTAGTAGGCCTCGGCCGCCGCGCTCGGGGTCACGCGCGCGGCCACGCGCGGCCGCTCGCTCGCCATCGGCGCCGCGACCAGGCCGGGCGTCGCGCAGGCCGCGCCGAAGATCACCGCCAGGACGAGCGGGAGCCCCGCCCGAAGCGCCTTCTCGAGCACCCGGCGCGCGACAGCGCGGAGCCCCGGGTCGGCGATGGGCGCGACGGCGGCCTCGACCGTGGGCGCCAGGGTCGGGTCGGGCGCGCGCTCCTCGGCCGCCCGGGGCGCCGGCGCGCCGCCCTCGCGCGCGGAGCGCTCGGGGGTCCCGGCGCGCCCCGGCGCGGCGGGCGTGGACGCCGGGCCCAGGACGACGCGGAGCGCCTGCACGGCCTCTTCGCGCGCGCGAAGGCGCGCCACGAGCGCGGGGGCGCGCAGCGTGAGCTCGTGGAGCCACGGGGAGTTGTCCACGACGACCTCGAGACAGCCGTGGACGAGCCGGCGGGGCGTGGCGCGGCGCGCGACCTCCTCGCCGACGAGCTCCGGCCAGGTGCGTCGGATGCGCTGCTCGGCGAGCCGCTCCTTGAGCTCGGGCATGGCGTGGAGGACGAGGTCGGCGACGGCACGCGGCCGGGAACTCACGACGGGCTATCATACCCTCGCCCCGCGGCGAGGGGCCAGCGTCGTCGCCGCGGCGGCGGTCCCGCCCACGCATCGCGCCCGCGGGTGCCGGTGTCGCGCCCCGTCAAATTGACGGCCCCAGGACCGGCGCTTATAGTGGCCTGCGACATGCCGAAACCGCGTCGCGGCGACGTCGTCGAGCTGGTCGTCGACGACCTCGCGTTCGGCGGCGACGGCGTCGGGCGCCTGGACGGCTACGTCGTGTTCGTCCGGGGCGGGCTGCCCGGCGATCGCCTCCGCGTCCGGGTCACCGAGGCGCGCGCCCGGTACGCGCGGGCGGTCGTCGAGCAGGTGGAGGAGCCGTCGCCGCAGCGGGTCGAGGCGCCGTGCCCCTACTTCGGCCGGTGCGGCGGGTGCCGTTTCCAGCACCTGGCCTACGAGGCGCAACTCGCCCTCAAGGCCAAGCAGGTGCGCGACTGCCTGGAGCGGCTCGGGGGCCTGGCCGGGGTCGCGCTGCGGCCCATCCTGCCCGCGCCGGAGACCTACGGCTACCGGAACAAGATGGAGTTCACGATCACCGGCACGGCCGGCGCGCCCGTGGTGGGCCTGCACGAGGCCGACCGCTACGACGTCGTGCTCGACATCGAACGCTGTCTGCTCCAGTCCGAGGCGATGAACCGGCTCCTCACGGCGGTGCGCGAGGAGCTCCGCGCGGGCGAGCTCAGCGTCTGGGACCCGGCCACCGAGAGCGGGCTCATGCGCTTCGTGACGCTCCGCGAGGGCCGCCGCACGGGCGACCTGATGGTCAACCTGGTCGCCTCGGCGCCCGCCGTGGAGACGCTCGCGCCAGTGGCGGCGCGGCTGCGGGCGCGCGAGCCGGCGCTGGCCGCCGTGGTCCTGAACGTCAACGCCAAGAAGGCGGCCGTGGCCGTGGGCACCGAGGAGCACGTGCTGGCCGGGCGCGACCACATCCGCGAGGCGCTCGGCGGGCTCGAGTTCCGCGTCTCCGCGAACTCGTTCTTCCAGACCAACACGGGGCAGGCCGAGCGGCTCTTCGGGCTCGTGGTCGAGGCGTGCGAGCTCACCGGGGCGGAGACGGTCGTCGACCTGTACTCGGGCACGGGCGCCATCAGCCTGCTGCTCGCGCGCCGCTGCCGCCGGGTGTACGGGATCGAGGTGGCCCCCGCGGCCGTGGAGGACGCGGTGCGCAACGCGCGCGCCAACGGGATCGACAACTGCACCTTCCTCGTCGGCGAGGTGCGGCACGTGCTGCCGCGGCTCATCGCGGAGGGCGTGCGGGCCGAGGTCGTGGTCGCCGACCCCCCGCGCGCGGGCTTCCACCCGAAGGCGCTCGGCGCGCTCGCGACCCTCGCCCCGGCGCGGGTCGTCTACGTGTCGTGCAACCCGGCGACGCTCGCCCGGGACCTGAGCGGCCTGGTCCGCGCGGGCTACCGGCTCGAGTGGGTCCAGCCGGTGGACATGTTCCCGCAGACGCCGCACATCGAGGCCGTGGCCCGCCTCACCCGGGAGCGCGCGCCGGGCGCCTAGCGCGGACCGCCGCGCCCCGTGACGGTCTACCTCGTCCGCCGGCTCCTGCAGTCGCTGCTCGTCCTCTTCGGCGTCTCGTTCGTGGTCTTCGCCATCCTCTTCCTGACCGGCGACCCGGCGGCGGTGCTGCTGCCCCCCGAGGCCACCGCCGAGGACATCCGCCGCTTCCGCGAGGCGATGGGGCTCGACGACCCCTTCCTCGTCCAGTACGCGCGGTGGCTCGCGGGCGCCGTGCGCGGCGACTTCGGCACCTCGATCCGGCACGGCGAGCCGGCGTTCCGGCTGGTGCTCGAGCGGATGCCGGCGACGCTGGAGCTGGCGGGCGCCGGCCTGGCCCTGGCCCTCGCGCTGGCCGTCCCGGCCGGGGTCGTATCGGCCGTGCGGCGCAACACGCCGCTCGACTACCTCGCCACGGTGGTCGCGCTGCTCGGCCAGTCGATGCCGACGTTCTGGCTCGGGATCATGCTGATCCTGCTCTTCTCGGTGCAGCTCAACCTGCTGCCCTCGTCGGGCCGCGGCTCGCTCGAGCACCTGGTGCTGCCGGCGCTCACCCTCGGCCTCTTCACGACCGCGCGGATCACGCGCCTCACCCGCTCGGGCATGCTCGAGGTCCTCGGCCAGGACTACGTCCGCACCGCGCGGGCCAAGGGCGTGGCCGAGCCGCCCGTGGTCTGGAAGCACGCGTTCAAGAACGCCGCCATCCCCATCGTGACCATCGTGGGCCTCGAGCTCGGCACGCTGCTCGGCGGCTCGGTGATCACCGAGACGATCTTCGCCTGGCCCGGCGTCGGCCGGCTGAGCGTCCAGGCGATCTACAACCGCGACTACCCCGTCGTGCAGGCGGCCGTCTTCCTGCTCGCGTCGACCTTCGTCGTGATCAACCTGCTCGTGGACGTCGTCTACACGTACCTCGACCCGCGGATCCGCCTGCGGTGAGCGGGACGACGGCGCTCGAGCTCGCGGCGGCCGGCCGCGCGGCGCCGCGCGAGCGCGCGGCCGCGCTCCGCCGCCTGGCGCGGCGACGCACGGCGCTCTTCGGAGCGGTCGTCGTGGCGCTGACCGTGGCCGTCGCGCTCGCCGCCCCGTGGGTCGCGCCCTTCGACCCCTACGCGCAGGACCTGGCGCACCGGCTCCGGCCGCCCGGCTGGCGGGACCCGGCCGGCGGGCTGCACGTGCTCGGCACCGACCACCTGGGGCGCGACGTGCTGGCCCGGGTGGTGTACGGGGCGCGCCCGGCGCTGCTGGTGGGGCTCGCCGCCGTCGCGATCTCGGGGGTGCTCGGGCTCGCGGTGGGGCTCGCGGGCGGCTACTTCGGCGGGCGGGTCGACGACGTGCTCATGCGGCTGGCTGACGTGCAGCTCGCCTTCCCGTTCGTGCTGCTCGCGATCGCGGTGATCGGCGTGCTCGGGCCGAGCCTGCCGGTGATCATCGGCGTGATCGGCGTCTCGAGCTGGGTGATCTACGCGCGCATCGTGCGGGGCACCGTGCTCTCGCTCCGCGAGCGGGAGTTCGTGCAGGCCGCCCAGGCCCTCGGCGCCGGCGACGCGCGGGTCATCGCCTGCCACATCCTGCCGAACGTCGTCGCGCCCTGGCTCGTGGTGGCCACGCTCGACATGGCGCGCGTGATCGTGATCGAGTCGGCGCTGTCCTTCCTCGGGCTCGGCGTGCAGCCGCCGACGCCCACGTGGGGCGGGATGCTGGCCGACGGGCGCGTCTACCTGTCCACCGCGTGGTGGCTGGCGACCTTCCCGGGGCTCGCGATCCTCCTCGCCGTCCTCGGCATCAACCTGCTCGGCGACGGGCTCCGCGACACGCTCGACCCGCGGCTGCGCGTGTGAAGCGCGCGGCGCGGGCCGGCCCGCCGCGCGCGACCCTCAGGGCGGGCGACCCCGCCGCGCCCGGGCGCGCAGGAGCAGCCCCAGGACGGCGAGCGGCGTGGTGACCCAGAGCCAGGGGGCCGGCACGTCGAGCGCGGCGTGGAGCCCGAGCGCCGCCGCGCCGCCCACCGCCGCGATCCAGAGCAGGGCGCCCGTCGCCCGGTCGAGGGCGCGGCGCCAGCCGAGCGCCGCGACCGTCGCGGCGACCAGGGCGCCGGTCGCGTCCAGCGCGACGTCCCCGAGGCTCGCCGTGCGGCCGGGCGCGAGCGTCTGCTGTCCCTCGTCCACCAGCGCCCAGAGGACGCTCAGCCCCACCGCGGCGGGCGCGGCGCGGGCCGGCCGCCAGGCGCGCCCGGCGTGGAAGGCGCGGTACCAGAGGGCGGCGAGCACCGCGTACTCGGTGACGTGCGCGGCCTTGCGCAGCAGGGCGTGGAGGGCCGCGAGCTCCAGCTCGGAGGCGCCCGGCCAGGCCAGGCGGAGCAGCGGCGTGAAGAGACGGCTGGTGTGTTCGGCGCTGCCCAGGTCGGTCGACAGGAGCAGGATGAGGGCCATCCACGCCGCGGGCGGGAGCCAGTGCTGCGGCCGCATGGAGCTCCTATGATAGAGTGGCCGCGATGTTGGGCGAGATCCTCGACGATCTCCTCACCTCGCCCACCACCGGACCCTGCGTCACCGCCGTCCGGCACTTGCCCGCCCGCCCCGCCGTGCTCGCGCCGTTCCCGCCCACGCTCGACCCGCGCCTGGCCGAGGCGCTCCGGCGGCGGGGGATCGCGGAGCTCTACGCCCACCAGGCGCGGGCCTGGGAGCTCGTCACGGCGGGGCGGCACGTCGTCGTCGTCACGCCCACGGCGTCGGGCAAGACGCTCTGCTACAACCTGCCCGTCCTCCAGGCGCTGCTCACGGAGCCCGACGCGCGCGCGCTCTATCTCTTCCCGACGAAGGCCCTCGCCCAGGACCAGCTCGCCGAGCTCGAGGCGCTCGCACGGGCGCTGCCCGAGCTCAGGATGTTCACCTACGACGGCGACACGCCGCAGGACGCGCGGCGCGCGGTGCGGGCCCGGGCCAACGTGGTCCTCACCAACCCGGACATGCTGCACGCGGGGATCCTGCCCCATCACACCAAGTGGGCGGTCCTCTTCCAGAACCTCCGCTACGTGGTCATCGACGAGCTCCACGCCTACCGGGGCGTCTTCGGCAGCCACGTCGCCAACGTCGTGCGCCGGCTGCGGCGGCTCTGCGCCCACTACGGGACGGCGCCGCAGTTCATCCTGGCCTCGGCGACGATCGCGAACCCCCGGGAGCTCGCGGAGCGGATCGTGGGCGCGCCGGTGGCGGAGGTCGCCGAGAACGGCGCGCCTGCCGGGGAGAAGGTCTTCGTCTGCTACAACCCGCCGGTCGTGAACGCCGAGCTCGGGATCCGGGCGCCGGCGCTCGCCGAGGCCGCGCGGCTCGCCGCGCGCTTCCTCAACGCCGGGGTGCCGACCATCGTCTTCGCGCGCAGCCGCCTGGCGACAGAGGTCCTGCTCGGCACGATCAAGCGCGACGTGGCCGACCGCACCGGGGACGCCGGCGTCGTCCGCGGGTACCGCGGCGGCTACCTGCCCACGCGGCGTCGGGCGGTGGAGCGCGCGCTGCGGGCGGGGGAGGTGCGCGGGGTCGTCGCGACGAGCGCGCTCGAGCTCGGCGTGGACATCGGCCACCTGGACGTCGCCGTCCTGGCCGGCTACCCGGGCGCCATCGCCTCGCTCTGGCAGCAGGCGGGCCGGGCCGGCCGGCGCGGCGGGCTGGCCGCCGCGGTGCTCGTGGCCACCAGCGCCCCGCTCGACCAGTTCATGGTCACGCACCCCGACTACCTGTTCGGCGCGCCGCCCGAGCACGCGCGCATCAACCCGGACAACCCCTACATCCTCGTCAACCACCTGAAGTGCGCGGCCTTCGAGCTCCCCTTCGACGCCGAGGCGCGCTTCGGGGAGCTCGACGTGCGCGCCCACCTCGCGGCGCTGGAGGAGGCGGGCGTGCTGCACCGCGCGGGCGGCCGGTGGCACTGGGCCTCGGAGACCTACCCGGCCGACCACATCTCGCTCCGCACGGTCACGAGCGACAACTTCCTCGTCATCGACACCACGGCGCGCGACGAGCGCCAGACGCGCCGCCGGCAGGTCATCGCCGAGGTGGACTGGGCGAGCGCGTTCGCCACCATCCACCCCAAGGCGATCTACCTGGTGGAGAGCGAGCCCTACGAGGTCCAGGCGCTCCACTTCCGCGAGGACGAGGAGAAGGTCGCCTACGTCAAGCGCGTGGACGTCGACTACTTCACCGATGCGGTGAGCGCCAAGGGCGTGTGGGTCCTGCGCCGCCTCGCGGCCCGCGAGCACCCGGCGTGGCTGGCCGAGCAGGGCGAGGTGCTCGTGGCCGAGAAGGTGGTGGGCTTCAAGAAGATCAAGTTCGGCACGCTCGAGAACGTGGGCTCGGGCGAGGTCGACCTGCCGCAGCAGGAGATGCAGACGACCGCCGCCTGGCTCACCCCCGCCCCCGAGGCGCTCGCGCGCGTGAGCCCCTCGCGCGAGGAGCTGCTGGACGGCCTCCGGGGGATCACGGCCCTGCTCCACCACCTGGCCCCGATCCTCCTGCTCTGCGACGTCCGGGACCTCGGGACCTGGCTCGGCGACGCGGCGCCCGCCGCGCCCGGCGCCGTGGCCACGCGCGAATCCACGCGGGCGCGCCTGCTCGCGGCCGAGCGCTTCCAGCCGACCGTGTACCTCTACGACGCGCACCCGGGCGGGATCGGGCTCGCCGAGCATCTCTTCGAGGCCCTGCCGCTGCTCCTCCGGCGCGGCCTCGAGACGCTCGCGGCGTGCCCGTGCGCCTGGGGCTGCCCCTCCTGCGTCGGCCCGGTGAACGAGGTGGGCCGGCGGGCCAAGGCCGTCGCCACCGCGCTCCTGCGTGAGTTCGTCGCCTGACGCGGTCGCGCGCGACCTGCCGCCCGCGTCCGCGCGCGAGCGTACCCTCGAGGAGCTCCGCCGGGTCATCCAGCGCCTCGAAGCGCGCGTGTCGGCGCGCGCCGCCCCGGAGCCGGTGGAGCGGGTCGTGGGCGGCGTGGTCGAGGAGACCGGCGCCGGGCCGCTCGTGGTCGTCCGCCACACGTACGGGCTCGAGCACCGCCACGGGCGCCTCGCCCTCGGCGCCGCGGTCGGCGCCTCGCCAGCGACCCTCGCGGCGCTCGCCCCGGCCGACGTCGCGGTGGACCCCACCGGGCTCCTCTTCCTGGACGCCGAGACGACCGGGCTCGCGGGCGGCACGGGCACCTACGCGTTCCTGGTCGGCGCGGGGTGGATCGAGGGCGGGCGCTTCCACCTCGTGCAGTACTTCATGCGGGACTTCGACGAGGAGCCGGCGCTGCTCGCCGCGCTCGAGCCGCTGCTGGCGCGGGCCCGGGCGCTCGTGACCTTCAACGGCAGCGGCTTCGACGTGCCGCTGCTCGAAACCCGGTTCGTCCTGGCGCGCCGGCGCTGGCCCGGCGTGGCGGGCCACGTGGACCTGCTCCGCGCGGCGCGCCGCGTCTGGGGGCGGCGGCTGGAGGACTGCCGGCTCGGCACCCTCGAGCGCGAGGTGCTCGGGCTCACGCGCGACGAGGACGTCCCGGGCGCGCTCATCCCGACGCTCTACTTCGACTTCCTCCGGCGTCGCCGGGCCGCGCCGCTCCGGGCGGTCTTCGCCCACAACCGTCACGACGTGCTCTCCCTCGCCGCGCTGCTCGGCTGGTTCGCCCGCGCCCTCGCGGCGGACGAGACCGTGGCGCTCTCGGCCGCGGAGCTGGTCGGGCTCGGGCGGCTCTGGGAGCGCGTCGACCCCGACCGCGGCGCCGCCTGCTACCGGCGCGCCCTCGCCGCCGGCCTGGACGCGGCCGAGGCGCACCGCGTGCGGCTCCGGCTGGCGCGGTGGGCCAAGCGCCGGGCCGAGTGGGAGGCGGCGCGCGCGCTCTGGGAGGCCGCGGCCGGCTCGGGGGGCTTCGACCTCGCGCCCTGGGAGGAGCTCGCGAAGTACTGGGAGCACCGGCGGCGCGACCACGCGGCGGCGTGCGCGGTCGTGGCGCGCGCGCTCGCGCTCGCCGAGGCGCTCGGCGCGTCGGAGCGGGCGCTGGCCGCCCTGCGGCACCGGCGGGCCCGCCTCGAGCGGCGCCTGGCCGGCGCGCGGGCCTGACCGCCGCGCGCCCCTTACCGGGCGGCCGCGGCCTCGTCGTCCTCCGGGAAGGTGACCACGTGCAGCATGTGGACCGTCGGGCGGACGCGGAGGCCCGTCGGGTACACCGCGGCGGAAGGCTGCGAGGAGTGGACGCGTCGGCCCGAGGGGAGCGCCAGGCAGTAGAGGTTCTCCGAGCCCCGGAAGTAGCGACGCACGAGCGTGGCCTCGCCGTCCTCGGCCGGTGTGAACGTCACGTCGTCGGGGCGGATCATCACCCGCACCTTCTGCCCCGGCACGCGCCCCGGCGGCACCGGCAGCACGCCGATCTCGGTGATGAGGCCCTCGGCGGTGACGAGGCCCGGCAGGAAGTCGGCCGCGCCCACGAACTCGGCGACGAAGGGCGTGGCCGGGTGGTGATAGATGGTCTCCGGCGGCGCCAGCTGCTCGAGGCGCCCCTGGTGGAGCACGCCCACCCGGTCGGCGATCGTGAACGCCTCCTCCTGATCGTGGGTCACGAACACCGCCGTCGTGCCGGTCGTGCGCAGGACCCGCTCCACCTCGTCGCGCATCTGGGCCCGGAGGTCCGCGTCGAGGTTCGAGAACGGCTCGTCGAGGCAGAGCACGGTCGGCGCCGGCGCCAGCGCCCGGGCCACGGCGACCCGCTGCTGCTGGCCGCCGGACAGCTCGTGGGGGTAGCGGTCGGCGAGCTCCCGCAGCCCCACGAGGTCCAGGACCGCGCGCACGCGCGCCTCGCGCTCGGCCCGGGGCAGGGCGTGGAGCCCGAAGCCGACGTTGCCGGCCACCGTCAGGTGCGGGAACAGGGCGTAGTCCTGGAACACGATCCCGACGCCCCGCGCCTCGGGCGGGACCGCCAGCCCCCGGGCCGCGTCGGCCACCACGCGGCCGCCGATCACGACCTGCCCGGCGTCGGGCTCCTCGAAGCCCGCGATGAGCCGGAGCGTGGTCGTCTTGCCGCAGCCCGAGGGCCCGAGCAGGGCGAGGATCTCGCCTCGCTCGAGGCTGAAGGTCAGCCCGTCGACCGCCGGCGGGCCCGACGGCGCGAAGCGCTTCGTGACGCCGGAAAGGGCGAGGAGGGCCATCGGCCCGCGCCGGGGCTCTAGGGCACCGGGGTGAGCGGGGGGCGCCCCTCCAGCACGGCGAGGCAGTTGCGCACCGCCAGCAGGGCCATGGCCAGGCGCGTGTCATGCGAGGCGCTCGCGATGTGGGGCGCGAGCACCACGTTGCGCAACGGCAGCAGCCCGGGGTGGATCTTGGGCTCCTCTTCGAAGACGTCCAGGCCCGCCCCGGCGATCCACCCCTCGGTCAGGGCCCGCACGAGCGCCGCCTCGTCGACGATGGGGCCGCGGGCGGCGTTGATCAGGATCGCGGTCCGCTTCATGGTGCGGAGCGCCCGCTCGTCGATCAGGTGGCGCGTCTCGGGGAGCAGGGGCGTGTGCAGCGTGACGAAGTCCGACTCGCGCAGGAGGGTCTCGCGGTCGGTGAAGGTCGCCCGGAGCTCCTGCTCGACCGCGGCGTCGGCGCGTACGGCGTCGTGGTAGAGCACGCGCATGCCGAAGCCGAGGGCGCGGCGGGCCACCGCGCGGCCGATGCGCCCGAAGCCCAGGATCCCGAGGGTCTTGCCGTGGACGTCGTGCCCCCAGAGGAGATCCCACTTCCACGCCTGCCACTGGCCGGAGCGGGCGTAGTGGTCGGCCTCGACCACCCGCCGGGCGACGGCCAGGAGGAGCGCCCACGTGAAGTCGGCGGTCGTCTCGGTCAGCACGTCGGGCGTGTTGGTGACGACCACGCCCCGGCGCCGCGCGGCGGCGACGTCGATGTTGTTGTAGCCCACGGCCACGTTAGCGATGACCTTCAGGGTCGGGGCGGCCGCCAGCACGTCGTCGTCCACCGTGGTGATGATGTGGCAGATCAGGCCGTCCTTGCCCTGCAGGCGACGGATCACCTCGCTCTTGGGCAGTGGCAGGTCGCCGGGGTTGTAGTCCACCTCGTAGTCCGCTGGGATGAGCGCGCGCGCCTCCTCGGGCAGGACGTTGGCGATGAAGATCCGCTTGCCCATACAGGCCCTCCGGGTCGGTACCGGCGATCTCGCCTCTTGATCCGCGCGGGGCGGGCGGGCTATAGTAGCACTCGCCCTTGACGAGTGCTAAACGCGCCGGGGCCTCCGTGCGGCCTGCGTGACGCTACCACCGGCGCGCGTTGTCGTCCACGCCAATTCACGAGGCAAGGAGGGGAAGACCGGCATGAAGATCCGTCCGCTGCACGATCGCATCCTGGTCGAGCGTCTGGAGGAGCAGGAGGTGCGCCGGGGCGGCATCATCATCCCCGACACCGCCAAGGAGAAGCCGCAGGAGGGCCGGGTCATCGCCGTCGGCAACGGCAAGGTGACCGAGGACGGCCGGAAGATCCCGCTCGACGTCAAGGCCGGCGACCGGATCCTGTTCGGCAAGTACGCCGGCTCGGAGGTCAAGATCGACGACAAGGAGTACCTGATCCTCCGCGAGGAAGACGTCCTCGCCATCCTGGAGTGAACCCCGTCCCGAGGAGGCACTGATGCCGAAGCAGCTCAAGTTCGCCGAGGAGGCCCGCGCGGCCCTGTTGCGGGGCGTCAACATCATGGCCGAGGCGGTCAAGGCCACGCTGGGGCCGCGGGGGCGCAACGTGGTGATCGACAAGAAGTTCGGCAGCCCCACCGTGACCAAGGACGGGGTGACCGTCGCCAAGGAGATCGAGCTCAAGGACAACTACGAGGACATGGGGGCGCAGATGATCAAGGAGG